>CESN01105721.1_pt1 | contig 17628 bp, 17 predicted proteins | sample 531181 | NCBI WGS metagenome assembly CESN01 (sample SAMEA2621990, study PRJEB7988) | marine metagenome | isolation source: saline water (ENVO:00002010), including
TTTTTGCATCTGAGTTTGAAATTGTTGTATGTTCCATATCAATTGCTATAAAATCAAAATTTATACTTGAGAATAATTCTGCAATGTTAGGTTCGTTAAAAGAAATCCATCCACCAAACATTTTTTCTCTTTTTTTAAATTTTAATTTAATTTTTTTTTTGATATTATCTAAATGTCTCAAATTAAATTTTATTGATAAGTTTGTTTAAAGCAGGATGTAAGTGTACAAGTCCTACTAATTTTTTATTGTTAATAACTGGCAAGTCCCAAATTTGATTTGTATTCATTATTTTTAATGTTTCATTTATATTTGTTTCTGGATTAGAGCAAATAGGTTCTTTTACAGCATGAACAATTGCGTCATCGACAAAAAAAGCAGAAAATGGTTTTTGTATATTTAATATTTTTCTCCTAATATCACCGTCTGTTATTACTCCTTTTAAATTATTTTCTTTGTCTACTAAACATGCAATTCCTAAATTAAATTTTGACATTTCTTCAAGAGTTTCTTTAAAAATTATATCATATTGAACAACAGGAAACTGATTTAACGTTAACATTATATCCTTATTTTTCGTCATCTTTATGTATATTATCCTCTCCAAATTTTGTATACAAAGTTTTTTTAACCTCGTGAATCGTAATAGCTTGAATTAAAATAGAATTTAAATATTTAATATCTAATACTGTGTTTGGATCAGATAGCGCTTTTTTTGGGTTATCATGAACCTCCATAAATAAAGCTTCAACACCACATCCTACGGCGGCCCTTACTAAACTTGGAATAAACTCTCGTTGACCACCAGAAATATTACCCATGGATGTAGGTAATTGCACTGAGTGTGTAGCATCAAAACAAACTGGATACCCTGTTTCACCCATTATTGGGAAGCATGTCATGTCATTTACGAGCATGTTGTACCCCATAAATGTCCCACGATCGGTTAGTATGATTTGTCTACACCCAAATTCTTCTAGTTTTTTTACAGAATTTTTCATATTCCAGGGACTCATAAATTGTCCTTTTTTCAATAAAACTGGTCTTCCAGTATTTGCTGCAGCCTTTAGTATACTAGTTTGTCTACATAAATATGCCGGAACTTGCACCAAATCACATATCTCACCAGTTTGTTTGGCCCAGGAAGGATCTGAAAAATCAGATACCACAGGTACTCCAAAATTATCTCTTACTTCAGATAAAATTTTTAAACCTTTATCAATTCCTATTCCATTAAAACTTTTTTCAGAGGATCTTGAATCTTTATTATAACAAGATTTGAATATCCATTTTATTTTTAATTTATCACAAATTTTAGAAATTTTATCAGCCATTACGAATGTATGCTCTCTTGATTCAATTGCGCATGGTCCACCAATAAAAACTAGTGGATTTTTTTTTGAAATAGGAACTTTTTCTACTTTTCCATAACCTATTTTTACAGTATGATTTTTTGACATTAAAATTAATTCTATATTAATACATTTTTATCAAAAGAGTAGAATACTCATTTGCCATTATATTGACACAGTAGAGAATATTAGTTTAATTTTTGCCATTAATCTTAATATATTTAAATATTATTTCGTGAAAAAATTTAGCAATCAAGAAAATATAAAATCCAGATGTCTGATATAACATTCTATCTAAACCAACATTAGTGTGAAATTTCCAATTAGAATTATCAGCAAGTATAAATATCGATGATGTAACTATTATATTTACCATTAGGAAAAGTAACAAATCGTAATTCTTTTTTTCTCGGAGTTTAATTGCCAAAATTAATACCGCTATTATTAAGAAAGGGTATTTAAAAAAAACTTTGACAATACTAAATATAATAAAAGGTAATCTTTCAAAAATGGTAGATAAAAAATTTTCATCTAATGGCAAAAAAGTATATCCTTTCCACCCTATAAGGTTTTCACCGAAAAATTTAAAAAAAATAAAAGATTTAATAGTTAAAAGTAATGAAAATCCGATAAATATCACTATTTTATTATAAAAATTATTTTTAACTGAATAAACAAAAAAAATAATAATTAATATTGACCAGATATATCCTTCATTTTTTACCCAAAGTAAAAGATTAAAATTTAAAAGTAATAAGATAATAAATTTAAAATTTATTTTTTTTTCTTTTTTAATTTTATTGATTAAAAAAAATAATATTGCTATTAAGCTAAACATAAAGCCTTCTTGATATCCAGTAAATGCATTCTGGTCAAAAAAGATAGTTGTTAAAATTAGAATAATAAAAAAATTCCATAAAATATTGTTCTTAGGATTAAATGAGTTTAAAATTATTGAAAAAATAAATAAAATTAAAAAAAATATTCTTCCAGTATATTCTTTATTAAACATACCAATATCCCAAAAAAAAGCCCAAACATAGGAACCAAGGTGAGGATAAGCTGTAACACCAGGAACATTTTTTAAATTGTCAAATGCAAAACCGTTATAAAAATTTAAAGTTTTAAATATCCAATTAACTGACGCATCCCATTCAAGTTTTAAATTTACTGATAAGTTTATTGATAGCACGATACCTATTAGCATCAAAAAATAGTAAAAATATCTTATGTCTTTATTAGGTTTTATATGTTTTATAAAAATAATGAGTTGAATTAAATTAAGAGAAAGAATTGTATATAATAAATAATCAAAATTTATTTTAAAAAAAGATAATATTAAAAATAAATTTAAAAATAAAATTAAGTTAAAACAGACTTTAATTTTTAAAATATTAATTTTTTTTAAGTTAGATATTTCTATTAAGCTTGGTATGTAAAAAATAAACAAATTTAAAAATAAAATTATTAATATATTTGTAAATTCAATCATATTTTTTTAAATAATAACAATTACGATTTTTTCGAACTATTTTAAATAATCCAAGATTTTTCTTATTAAAAGTCAGTATATATTTATCTCTACTAATTTTTTCTAAATTATCATTTTCATTTATTAAAATTAAACGGTCACTATAAAATTTCTTGTTTATTTTATGTTTAAACCAATTACTGTTATTAAATGAAAAATTTGGGTTTGGATTTAAAATTTTGACATTTTTATTAAAATTATTCTCCTTATGAATTTGGTTTATAAAACCATAGCTTTCTTTACCACAGATCTCATATACTAAATTCATTCTTTGATCGTAATCATATTTAAATAATTTAAATAAATTAAGAAAAAAGCCTGATAAATAAAGGGTAATTATTACTAAAATAATTACAGAGATGTTTTTTTTGTTTAATATCCTAGGCATTTAGAAGAAATATATTTATACAATTTTTTAATGAAATTTAACATAAATGAATATCTTGAGAAGATCAATTGTCCAGGTTGTGGTTGTTCAGAGTTAAAAATATTAAGAAAATCTAATTATGAAAAAATTAAAAATTATGAGGATCTATTAAAAATTTACAAATCTTCTGGAGATGAACTTTTAATAGATCAATTATCACAATGCAAAAAATGTGGATTAGTATTTCTTAATCCACGTATTAAATCAAAAATTATATATAAATCTTATACAGAAAATTTAGACCAAGAGCATATTAGTCAAGATAATCAAAGATATAAAACTTTTTATAAAAGTTTAACCAAAATTATAGAAAGAAATAACATTAAAAATTATGAGAAAAAAAAATTTTTGGACGTAGGTTGCGCTTCAGGTATATTTTTAAAAGTTTTACAAACTTTTAAATTTCACGAGGAAGGATACGAACCTAGCAAATGGATGACAGAGTATGGTAAAAAAAATTATTTAGTAAATATAAATAACGGTTCTATTGATAATATTAATATAAAAAAAAAATATGACTTCATTTCTTTTTGGGATGTGCTTGAACATGTTACAGATTTACAAAAAACATTAAATAAAATTAACTTAATTTCCAAAGACAACTGTATTTTAATAATAAATGTTCCAGTAATAGACAGTTTAGCATGCAAAATTTTAAAAAATAAATGGCCTTTCTATTTAAATGTACATCTTTATTATTTTACTGAAAAAACTTTAAAAGACTTATTTAAAAAAAAAAATTTTTATCTTCAGGATAAATTCCCGCACTATCAGTACCTTAATTTAGATTATTTATTATTCAGAGCTTCGAAATACTTCTCATTTTTTGAATATATACACAAAATAGTAAAAAATAATTTTTTAGGCAAAATATCTATTCCTTATAACGTAGGTCAAACTACATTTATTTTTAAGAAAAATGAAATATAGAGATTTTACATTTATCATACCTGCAGCTGGTAAAAGTTCTAGATTTAAATATAAAGATAGTAAAATTTTTTATAAATATAAAAAAAAAACTTTAATAGAACATATCTTAAACAAAATAATAAAATTTAGTAATAAAATTATAATTATTATAAATAAAAAAAATCAAAAAAAATTAAAAGAGATCTGTAATAAATACCAAAAATTTAAAATAAAAATTTTAATTCAAGAAAAACAAAAGGGCATGGGTGACGCAGTCAAAATTGGTCTTACTAAATCAAAAACTAATTCTACAGTCGTTATTTGGGCGGATCAAATTTTCTTGAGTACTACAACAATAAATGCAACTATATCTAAATTTAAATTTCATAAACCTTTAATGTGTTTTCCAGTGATTATTAAAAAAAATCCTTACGTTTACGTAAATTTTAAAAATAATTATTTTTCAAATATAATTCAAACAAGAGAGGGTGGAAAAAAAATTAAACAAGGTTATTCAGATTGTGGTTTTTTTGTTTTTAACACAACAAAGGTATTTGAAATTTTGAAAGAACTAATTAAACATAAAAAAATTTTAACAAAAAGAACTAGAGAAATCGATTTTTTAAAATCATTTGTGTATTTAAAAAAACATGGAGATATAAAAACAATCAGAGCAAAATCGGTTAAAGATACAATAGGTGTTAATTATTTAAAGGATTTAAAATAATGTTATTGTCGATTATTGTTCCAGCTTTTAATGAAGAAAATAATATAAAAAAATTAATTGAAAAACTTTTAAAGTTAAATCTTTCTAACGTTGATTTTAAAAAAGAGATAATTGTAATTAATGATGGGTCGACTGACAAAACAGGATCGATCATTGAGCAATATAATGAAATTATTAAACTTCATCAAAAAAATTATGGAAAGGGAAGAGCGGTACAAAATGGTATTAAAATAGCTAAAGGTGACTTTGTTTTAATTCAAGATGGGGATTTGGAATATGATCCAAATGATATTATAACAATGTGTAAAAAACTTAGGAAAGATAAAAACAAATCCGTTTATGGCTCTAGGTATTTGCCATTAAAATATAATATATTTCCTAGAATAAACAAAGATCAATCTATATTGCCATATTTAGCAAATATAGTGTTTGTAATAATGTTTCTTATTATATATCAAAAAATCATTACTGATCCCCTAACTGGATACAAACTTTATCCAATAGACTTTTTTAAAAAATTTGAAATTTTTTCAAACGGTTTTGAGGCTGATCACGAAATTACTGCAAAATTGATCAAAAATAATTATGTAATTGAAGAGGTTATTGTAAGTTATAATCCCAGGACAGTTCAAGAAGGTAAAAAAATAAATTTTTTTGATGCACTTAAGGCAATTAAAACTATTATAAAATATCGTTTCTAAAATAATATGAATGCTATATTTATCAATCCTCAACTTTCTGTTCAGAAGAATGACAAGTTTACTACTGGCATTGTTTATATGCCAATCGCACTTGCTTACGTTGTTTCTTTTTTTAAAAAAAAAAATATTGATGTTGAAGTAAGAGATTTATTTGGTCAAAATCCTACGCATAGTCAAATTATAGATGATAAAATAATTTTAGGCGACGATATAAGAACACTCAAGTTCACAAACTTAGACAAAATTAAATGTTTTTTTGTTTATGCTAATCAAGTTGCAAATCATAATTCAATTAAAAAAATTGTTTTACATTTAAAAAATAATTATAAAAATATACCAGTTATAATCTTAGAAAATTCGCAGGCAGTTACAGCTTATTCGCTTGATATAGTTAAAGAAAAATTTTTTGATTTTGGAAGTGATTATTTAGTTATTGGAGATTTAGAGTATACTTCTTACGAGTTATTTTCTAATTTAAATAATAAAAATAAATTGAAATCTTTGAAAGGTTTAATATCTAAAGAGATTTTTAATAACAAAATAAATTTTGTAAATGATCTTGATGATTTGCCAATCCCAGCATGGGAAAATTTTCCAGTTGAAAATTATTGGAGCCTTGGATATTCACATGGACCTTTAAGTAATAAAAGATACCTACCAATTCTGACATCCAGAGGGTGCCCTTACCCCTGTAAGTTTTGTGTTGTCCCTAAAACAAATGAGAGAAAATGGAGAGCTCGATCAGCAATTAACATAGTAAATGAAATAAAATATTTAAAAAATAATTTTCAAATTAATGAGTTTCATTTTGAAGATCTAAATCCTACTGTAAATGAAAAAAGAACTAATGAAATTTGCGATACATTCATTAATCAAAAAATTAATATTATTTGGAAAATAGTTTCGGGTACCAAAGTTGAGAGTATAAAAAGTTTAGATACTATAAATAAAATGTATGACGCTGGATGTAGGTATATTTCAATATCACCAGAAAGCGGTTCAAAAGAACTTATGAAACAAATAGATAAACCATTTGATTATAATCATGCTCTTAAAGTAGTAAAAAGAATGAACAAAGTTAAAATATTTGGACAGGCATGTTTTATTTTAGGTTTTCCTGGGGAAACTAGAGGCGATATTAAAAAGACACGAAAAATGGTTTATGATTTAAGTAGAAAAGGCATTGATGAAATTGCTGTATTTATAATAACGCCAATACCAGGTTCAAGAATTTTTAATCAATTTTCAAAGTTAAATAATTTATCAAATCTCACTTTTACACCAACTTGGAGAGATGATTATAAGTCTTTAAATAAAGAAAGATTATTGTTATATTTAATTTTTTTATCTACAAAGTTAGTTTTTCATCCAATAAAAATTTTAAAGCAAATAATTAATTTTTTTAGAAAAAATTTTCAAACCAAAATGGAAATGGTTCCTTACAAATTCTTAAAAATTTCTAAGTTTCAGTATGCTTCTAAAAAAACACATTAATATAACTCTATTTTCAGGGGGCTCTGGTAACGTTAGATTTATCGAGCTTTTGAAGAAAATACCAAACATAAAGTTATCTATTTTAGTTAATGGTTATGACGATGGTAAATCCACTGGTGAGATTAGAAAATTATTAACTGGAATGTTAGGCCCATCAGATTTCAGAAAAAATTTTTTACATTTAATCGAAAGAAACAAGCAGAATGGAAATATTTTATTTGATATATTTAATTTCAGATTTCCAAAAAAATTTACAAAGAGAGAATTTAAAGACTTTTTATACTTAAATAAAAATAGTCTTATTGTAGAGAAATTAAAAATTTATAACTTATCAGTAGATAAATTTAATAAAATAGAAGAATATTTTAAAACTTTTTACAAATTTTATACAAAATTTAATACAGTTAAATTATCTGACATCTCATTAGGAAATATACTAATTGCGTCATCATATTTATTAAACAACAAAAATTTCAACAAATCTTTGAAAGATATTGAAAATTTTTTAGACATAAATCACAGAGTTCTTAATGTTACAAATGGTTTAAACCTATATCTAAATGCTATTCTTGAAAATGGAAACATAATTACAGGAGAGGCAGATTTAGTAGAAAAAAGACATCCAAGTAAAATTTCAGATTTATATCTCTTAAAGTCTAAAAATTTAAAACTTGATAAAAAATTAAAAAATAAGAATACTTTACAAAAAAAAAATTATCTTCAAAAATTACATATTAATCCTAATATTAATTCTGAATTGTATAATTTAATTAAAAAATCAGATATTATAATTTACGGTCCTGGAACGCAACACTCATCATTATTCCCAAGCTATATGACAAAAGGGCTCTGTGATTTGGTACATAATTCAAGGGCAAAAAAATTTTTAATTACAAATATTTTTTTTGACAATGATATTTTACATGAAAATGTTGAGAGCTTAATAAATAAATTTTACTATTTTTTTAATAATAAAAAAAATAAAATTAAAAAAAATTTAGTTGATTATTATTTAGTAAATAAATTTGATAAAGATGATAAAAATCTTTTAAATAAACAAAATTATTTGAATTATTCATCAAAAATTAATTTACAATTGTTAGACTGGGAAAAAGGTGCAGGATTACATTATCCAAATTGGTTAGCTAAAAAAATATTTCACCTAAGTGGCAACTCTCATTTAATAAATAATTTATCTAAATCTGTCGTTTCTATTATTATTCCATGTTTGAATGAAAAAAGAACAATTTTCAAAGTTTTAAACGATATAAGAAAACTCAGCTTCAGTGATTTCAATCTTGTAAAAGAGGTAATAGTAGTTGATGGAGGATCCACAGACGGATGCAGTAAGATTATTCAAAAGTTCAAAGAGTATAAATTCTATCAGCTCAACAAAGTTGGTAGGGGTGAAGCAATTAATTATGGAATACGAAAAAGCAAAGGTGATGTGATTGTAATATATCCATCTGATGATGAATATAATGTCAGTGATATAGAAAAGGTTGTTCAACCCATAATGATGGAGCAGTCAAAAATAGTTTACGGCAGCAGAATGATAAAATGTATGAATTTAGATGACCAATTAGACCAAATATATAAAAATAATAAATTAACTATGTTACTTAGTAAATTTGGAGGTAAGCTAATAAATTTATTAATATTAGCTATTTTTAATAAATCAATTTCAGATCCTTTCACCACAGTAAAAGCTTTTAATGCTAATCTTTTAAAATCGATAAAATTAAATCGTAAAGGTTTTGATCTTGATTTTGAAATATTCATTAAACTAACAAATCAAAAGAATTTTTTTTTAGAAGTTCCTGTAAACTTTAAACCAAGAACTAAAAAGCAAGGAAAAAAAATAACGACTTTAGATGGTATTAAATGTTTGTTTTATATTATATTTAATAAATTTTATTTATAATATTTAATTATTTTTTTAATTTGCTTATGCAAATTAATCTTTTTACTTTTATAAAAAAATTTTAATCCAGATGATTTTGCAGCGACACGGTCGGTTACTTTATCACCAATCATAAAACTTTGATTGGGGTCAATTTTCCATTTCTTTATAGCTTTAACAATCATACCAGGACTCGGCTTGCGATCAATACTTTTTCTTTTATATTTACCTATTCCGGCAGTTGGATGATAGGGACAAAAGAAAATATCATTTATCTTGGCGTTTTGTCTTTTTATTTTTTTTTTTAAAAATAAATGAATATTATTAAGTTGTGATAAACTAATAAGACCTCTGCCAACACCACTTTGATTTGTTATTATAATAACTAGAAACTTATTTTTGTTACATTCATAAAGTGCCTCACCTACATTCTGAAAAATTTTAAAATCTTCGATTTTTGATATATATCCTTTATCTTTATTTAGGACGCCATCTCTGTCAAAAAAGGCACATTTATTTAGATTACGGGTCATAAAAAAAGTAATTATTAAAATTCAATTTAATATTTTGATTCTTTAGGATTGATAAATTTTTTTTTCTTAAAATTAAGTTAATAGCCATTTTTAAATTATTATAAGGTATTGGGTAAAAATTTTTAATTTTCAGTTTTTCATATTTTATAAATTCATCATTATAAAATACTGATAAATTATTAATCAAACATTTTTGTGCAAAAAAACTATATAAATTTTCTTTGTTATTTATTGCTGATTTTGTTTTTTTCATTATTAATTCTAATTTTTTAGTATTTACATATCCAAAATTCGATACGTTCTTATCTAACAACTTATCCCCAATTATTGCTATTTTAAAATTTAACTTAGTTAAATTAATAATTAAATTTAGGTATTGAAGCTCTTTATCATATTGTTTTCTATAATAAAAAAGAAAATCATAAGTAATTTTTTTTTTTTTATAAATTTTGAAATTTAAATTTTTAATAATATAATTATGGTAATGGCCAGCAAATAGACTCTTGTAGAAGTTATTTGCAAATAAGCATTTTTTGTATCTTATATTTATAATTAATCTGCTGATAATTTCTAAAATTCTTTTCAGTACAAAACTTCTATGTTTGCTAATTGTACCAGTTATTGGTCCTAAGATAGTTTTAGGAGGTAATATAAAAAAAATTAAAAAATTCCATAATGGCAAATAATTGACATAACAAGTTTTGTATCCTTTGAAATATGCTAACCACAAATTCCAAATACCTAATATTGGAAGAATATATTTATGTGTAATTGTATTCTTTTTGAATTTTGAAATTAATTTTCTATTGTCAATTCTTATTACTTTAAGGTTAGTATTTGATTTTAAATCGTTAATAAACCGTATTGCTAACAACCCTTCACCACTTTTTGTTGAAAAGTCAGTAACCCAAAATAAAATTTTATTTTTCATATATTAAAGTTTAATGATAGTTATAAAGTATTAGTTTATGAAAAATAATACTATAATTTTCTGTAGTATCAAATTTTATAATTACACTTTTAAAAAAATTAATTTGATTTTAAATAAAGGTGGTTATCTGGTAGCTCCAGCTGCTTCTTCTCTGTCTACATTAAAAAAAAATAAAAAATATTACTTAGCTCTCAAAAAATCCAAAATTGCAATTTTGGATAGTGGTTATTTTTGTATTTTATTGAGGATTTTTAAAAAACATAAAATAACTAAGTATTCTGGATATTTATTTCTAAAAGATTTTTTATCAAAAAATATATTTACTCAAAAATTAATTCTATCTATAGACCCGAATTTAAATGAAAAAAAACTAAACCAACATTTTTATAGATCTAGAAATATTAAAAGTTTTAGTTACGTAGCTCCCTTTTATAAATATAACTTTAGAGATTTGAGGTTATTTAATTTAATTAAATTAAAAAAACCTGATTATATATTAATAAATATTGCTGGTGAAAAACAAGAGATATTAGCAATGGAAATAAATCAGTACTTCAGGTCCAAAATTCCAATAATTTGTACTGGAGCAGCAATTGGTTTTTTAACTGGAAATCAAGCTCCAATAAATGATACTTTGGATAAGTTTTATTTAGGTTGGCTTACAAGACTATTTCACAACCCTAAAGTTCATTTAAAGAGAGTATTTTTATCTGTTAGTTTAATTAAATTATTTTTTTAAATATATATTATAATTAGAATTTTGTATTAAATAGTAGAAGCAACAAAAAAATATTAAAAAGTCTATACCAAATATTCCAAAGGATGTTTCTCCTATACATCTAAAAAGTAAATATAATATTATGTTAGAACAAATAATAGTTTTATAATTTTTTTTTGTAATCTGAAAATTTGTTAAAAGTAGGTTTTTTATAGCTAAAGTTAAAGATATGAAATATAATATTATACCAAGAACTAAACCAACAAGCCCTGCACTCGAGTATGAATAAACAAAAAAATTTGAAGCTGATTGATTAATTAGGTACCTATCACCCATAGCACCATTTCCTAAAAAATAGTTTTTGTTCAGTTGAATTATTTTTTTCCAGTCTTTACCTCTTCCTGATCCAAAACCAACATTAACATCATCTATTGGCCTATTTAGTCTTTTTTGAATTATTGTTTCTGTATCACTTTGGATTAATTTGTTTTTACTAGATTTACTTACTTGGTAGTAGGAAATTCCAGATATTAAAATTATAGGAATTAGAAATGAAATAAAAAATATAACAAATTTTTCTTTAACAGTTATCTTCAAAAAACATAATACACAATGATAAAATATTAGATATCCAATAATAAAAAAATTTGATATTCTAGATTGTGTTGTAAAAATTAAAATCAAAGAAAAAATTGACAATAAAGACGGTAAATATTTGTTCTTTTTAATAATAATAAGAATAGAAGAAATTAAAAATATAATCATACTTGTTCTTGACATCCCCGAAGACCTAGGAACATTTTCTGATATTTGAAAATTTTCTAAACCATGTGGCCAGGATCCGTATAAATTTAAATCTTTACTTTCAAATATTAACCAATGCATAAGGCCAGTACCGAAAAAAAGAAAAACTACGGCTAAAATTGAAAAAGATAGACTTAATAGATTATTAAGTTTTTTAACCTGATAAAAATAATTTAAAATATATAAATATATTAAACAATTCAAAATAAAGAATAAATTTAAAATTGAATTAAAGCTATAAAATAAACCTGGAATTTGAATTATAAAAACGAAAAAAATTATGATATTAAAAAAAAAATTTATAAATATTGATTTAATATTTTTAATAAAAACAAATATTATAAATATAATAAAAAAAGTGTAAGGAGCTATTGATCTTATAATTTGTACAAAGTCTTTAAAATTATTAAGTTTTACATCAAAAAAATGAGTATCAATCGCAGCCCACAAACTTAAAACTATAGTAACACAAATTAATGATAACAAATTTTTATTTGAAAAAGTGTTCACTATAATACTATTTTTGAACATATTTCATATTTTCTCCAACCATATAAAAATGTTTTTGTTTTTTTATTATACTTCCTTTATATAGTCTATTTCTAATTATTTTAATCTTAAAATTATTTTTTAATTTATTTTTTAAATTACAAAAATATTTTAAGTTATCTATATCCTCGAAATTTTCCTGGAATGATATCAAAAAATATTTACTGTTTTTAATAATATTAAAAAATTTATTTCTATATTTTATCGGCACTTCAGATAAAGACCAATTTGCCACAAACAGATCGTATGTTTTAAATTTTTGGTTTATATTATTTGTTAATTTTATTTTGAAATTTTTATTAAATCCTACGTTAAAATTTAACATTTTGAGATAATAAAATTGAACTAAATTAACTATTTTTGTGTCTACAATCTCATAAAACATTTTATTATTTTTATTTAATTTTTGAAAAATACTAGCTAGACAGCCGTAACCACCACCAAGTTCAAATATTTTAGAAAAATTTTTAATTAGCGCATTTGTATTATGTTCTAAAATATATAAATGATATATTTGATGTATTCTATTTCCAGAACTACTCGGATATAAAAAATATCTTACCGGATTGCAGATTGAATTCTCTTTTAAAAGTTTCTTATATAAATTCCAATTAACTGATAATTTTAATTTAAGTAATTCTCTTATAATAAAAAATCTGTTGTGTACAAAAAAAATTTTTTGAACAAAGGGGTATCTAAGTAAATTTTTTAAGTTTTTCTTTTTTATTATGTTTTTAATTTTATAGTTAAAAATCAAATGGGTTTCTTTTAAAACCTTTTTATTAACATTAATTTTGATAAATTGTCTGTTAATTATTTCATAAATTTTTTTTTCTTGATTTAAATTTTTAATTGGAGGGTTTATCCAAAAAATACTTAAACTTTCAGAAATTTTTCGAAGAATATAATTTATAAAATTCATTTATTAAAAAGGGTAAATATATTATTAAAATAATTGAATAAAAAATTACATAATTAAAAAAAGATGAATACAAAATAATTATAATTAAAAATAAGTTATAAAAGTATTTTTTTTGAATAGACCTCAGTTCCCTCCTAAAAAATCTTAATCTTAAAGATAAGAGTAATACTTCTTTAATGAGCATTATTATAGAAATATTTAATAAAGAAAAATTATTTTTTGTTGCAATAAATATTAAAATAGCGAAAGGTATCAGACAAATTAATTCTATTTTGAAATTATTTTTAATTTTAAAGTTGGCTTCAAATTTTGAAGTCACTAAATGAGATGTAGATGAAAAAACTGCATATATAACAAATATTTTAAATAAATTAAAAATTTCAAACTCATAATTATTATCTAGCCAAAATATCAAAAATTTATTAAATAAGGGAAATGCTAAAAAAATAATTATTGGCATAAGGTAAAAGAATAAAAAAATTGAAGTTATTAAGTTAGTATTTTGATTTTTCTTAACAGATAGATTTTGTAACAAAAAAGCACTAAATCCCTGAGAAAATATACTAAGTTTGCCAGATAGTTGTTGTGGTATTGAGTATTTACTGAGCAAATCCAATCCTAAAAAAATTTTTACCAAGTATTTGTCTATAAAATTTGAGATTTGTATGTTCAAAAGATTCATAGATATCCATTTGTAATTTTGTAAAATTTTTTCTTCTAAAATATTATTTTTGTTAATACTTAAATTCATATTTTTTAGGTATTCAATGATCATTAAAGTAATCGTAAATAATTTGATAATTATTGAAAATAAAATTAAATTTTCAACAGAATAGCTTTGGTAAAAAAGCATCAGTGAGGGAACATTTAATGATAAGCTAAAAAAAAGTAAATTTAAAATACTAATTTTCATAAATTTCTTTTCACCTAGGAAAATACCTTCAAAAGAGAAATAAATTGATGTGAGCGTCAAACCAATAAAAAAAATTAAAAAGTCATGATTAAGATTTAAAAAAAAATTAACTGATAAATAAAATAAGAAATATATTGAACTTTTTATTAATGTATATTTTAAATTTTGACTAATAATAGAATTTAATTTATCAATATTTTGACCTATAACTATTGTAGACATTTTTCCAATACCTAAATTTATGAGTAATCCAAGAGATAAAATAAAATGAAAAAAAATATACTTACCATAATTTTCAAACCCCTGTTCATTCAAATGTATTGGAATGGCTATTAACGAAATAATTAATGAAATTAAACCAGGCGAAGATAAAATAAGACTTTTTGATAATAAATCTCGCATTATTTTTCCTTAATTTTTGCGTACATAAATGGTAATGCGAACGTACCAATTGCCATAAACCAATTATTAAAAAAATTACCAGTTGGAAAAAGTGGATTTATAAAAAATAAAAAACTAACAGAAAAATAAACTAAACTAATATTATTTTTTATAATTCCTCTCGAAATGTTTAGAATAATTGATAATAAAACCAATAAGTAAACAAAAAAACCTATTAGCCCAAGATCGCTTATCATCTGAAAAAACATATTATGAGGATGATTGGACTCATTTTCAAATATATCATATTTGTCATATAATTTTCTATAGTTATTAGGCCCACCACCAATAAACATATTATCTTCAAATATCTTAATTGCTGTTAAACTAAAAGACTGATGTTTTATTGAAAAAAAATTAAACTTATTATTATGAAAAATTTGATTTTTTGTAGCAATAACCGTTTGTTGAAATGGAAAATATTTAACATAAAGTGAAATTGGTATTAGAGTTATAATGATAATAAATATTAGTATTTTGAATATGCTTAATAATTTTGATCTTATGGCAAATATTAAAGTTATTAAAAACAAAAGAGAAAAATAAACTAAAGCTGTCCTTTCACCTGTAAATAAAAGTCCTAAAAATAATATTATCAAAAAAATAAAAACATTAGTTAAATTTTTTTTATTGAAATCCACAAACCAAAAATATAAACCTAATGTTATTGTACTTATTCTAATTAAAAAACTACCTAAAACCTTTTCATCACCAAACATACCAGCATGAACAAACTTAGATTGTCTATCTATAAAAAAAATATTCTCCGTGAAAATAACTTGTATAAAGCAATCAAAAATTAAAAATAAAATTAAACATATGTAAAATATACCCAAACCTCTTATAATAAATTTGTATTTTTGAAGTATAACATAAACTATAAAGTTAAAGATAAAAAATCTTAAAGAAAAAAAGGAACTTTTTAAAGAATGTAATTTGAATTCTGATAAAAGTGAAGAAAGAACAAAGATAAAATAGATTGCACCTAATATAATAAGCAGTTTTTTATTAATATAAATCTCAAAATTACGAAATCTAAAAATAAAACACAGTATATTCAAAAATACTATCAATTCGACTATGGCTGGACCTGCTACTAATGCTATAGGGAACAAAAAAATAGATATTATACAAAATTTGTCTATAGTATTAATTTGAAAAATTTTTTTAATTTCAAATATTGATAACAATTTATTATACATTTTTTTTATATTAAAATCTTATACTTAAAGGATATATAGCGTGAAAATTTTATGGCAAGTTTCATTTAGACCTTTAAAAAAATCTAAAGATAATGATGATATTCAGGCTAAATTCTTAAATAATATATCAAAGCTAGATTTAGATATTACGTTATCTGTTACACAATTTGATGAAGAGGGTATAGAAGATTTTATTATAGACAATAAGATAAAATATAAATATTTTAATTTTCCAAAAGATAGACTTCCAAAAAATAAAAAATACTCAAATTCAATAATGTTAAAAAATACGCTTAAATATTATTTAGATAACAATTTTGATTATTTTATATTTTCAAATTCAGATGTAATTATTGATAATAAAATAGCAGACATTTTAAAAAAAAATAAAAATGAGAACCACATGTCTTTTATTTTTCCAAATATTTTAATCAAAAATGGGATAAAACTTAATCCTACAACTCCTCATTTCGGAATTGATTTTATGGCCTTTAAATTGAGTAAAAATAAAGCAAAAGAGTTTTTTGATTTGGTTTTAACCTATGATCAGTATGATTGGGGTTTGATTGACAACTTTTATATAGCTTGTTCTGATAAATTGAATTTAAAAACACAAAATTTGTATAAAGATATTAAATTAATAAAATACGAAAACAAATTTTGTGATTTTAATGAAAATAGAGAATGGCAGATTAAATGTTGGCAAGAAAATTTTTATTATTTTAGAAAATTTATAAAAAATAATAAATTATCTTACTTATATAATTTTGGGTCTTATTATTTTTTATTATATAAATTAATAAAGCTAAAAGATATTAACTTGGAATTATTAACAGTTTATATTAAATTATATGCAAATTTACCAATTCATTTAATAAAAAAGATTTTTAAGAAACTAAATTTTAGATATTTTATATAAACCGAGCAAATTACCACATAACCTCAAAAAAAAATTATGATTAACAAAACTTTTTAAAAAGTTTCTTAAACATATGAAACAACACATTATTAAAAATTTACTTACTGAAAGATTATTTTTTTTTAGAAAAATGTATCTATTAATTATTTCTTTTTTTCCAAAATTAAATAGATTTCTATCTACACTGTTATCACTGCTGTATTTTGCAGTATTTAATATAACTAATTTACCAGTTTTTTTAACTCTGTAACTAAATTCTAAATCTTCTAAGTAACTATATTTACCAAATCCTAAAAAGAAAAAAATGTTTTTAATATTACTAATTTTATATATTACTGCTTGTGTAGGGAGCCATTCTACTAATGTTTTTTTTTTTAAATTAATTGCTTTTGAATGCCATCCAGATTTTGCAACTTTTCCAGGCTTGTTAGAATATAATTGAAAAAAATTAAATAAATTATTTATTTTCAAAATATTTGATAAGTTTTGATTTTTAATTATTAAATTAAAACCATATCCAGCAAAATCACTATTTTTTGTTATAAAGCTTTTCATTTTCTCAAGAGCATCTTTCTCAAATTTGACATCATCATCTAAAAACATCACGAAATCAGAAAATTTACTAACTTTTTTTAATCCAATATTTCTCTGTAA
>CESN01028535.1_pt1 | contig 17540 bp, 20 predicted proteins | sample 531181 | NCBI WGS metagenome assembly CESN01 (sample SAMEA2621990, study PRJEB7988) | marine metagenome | isolation source: saline water (ENVO:00002010), including
CCATCCAGACTTCAAAAATCTTTCCCAAGAATGGATCTGGACCATGTGCCAGTCCTTCCGAGTTAAACCTAATCAGAAAAAGTGTCTTTTTCTGATTGATGAAATTACTTCCCCTTTGCAATTGTCTTCCTTAATTCGCATCAAAAAGTCCACCGCACAATGGGTGGTCGCCTCCCATATTCACCGACTGTGGTTTCGCCTTCTTCTTCCCCAAGAAAAAATAAAATTTTACCATACGGATCATTCTACCAAGAAACTTGAAACTTGGATGCAGCGATGGGGAATCAGTTTCAGCAAAGAATCCTTGCTCGCTTTTCAAAAAAAATATGGATCTAGCTATGTGGATCTTAAATGTATTTTGGAACGAAGCCCCAAAAAAGACCTCGACTATGCACTAAATAAGCACTTCCGAATGGATTCGATCAAGATTGAAAAGTGTTCCCAATGGACTCCTTTTATGCCAAAATTTAATTTTTCTGACAAGAATCCTTAAAAATTAATTTTTGCTTGATCGAGCAGTTTTTGGATATTTTGTGTCATTCGTTGCTGTAAAATACCCTGGCTTATTTGATTTCGTAACTGTTTAAGCGTTGGGGGTTTGAGTGGCCGTACCCCTTCAACCCGCACAATGTGCCAACCGGCTTTGGTACGCACCGGTGTCTTGATTAACTCACCTGATTTTGATTGAGATACCCAATCACCCAGTGGGGAAAGAAGCAGGCTTGGACTTACCCAAGGCAGAAGACCCTTACTTTTTTTCCCTCCTGCCTCAATAGTATATCTAGTTGCCAACTCACCCAGTTCCTTACCCGCATCGAGTTGGTCGAGGATGAGCATGGCTGCGGTCTCATCTGCAACCACAACTTGTCGAAGTTGATACTCTGAACCGCCTAGTTTTTCGATGGTTGCATTATATTCAACCATAATCTCATCCTCACTGACTGGATTTTCCCTGACCCAATTTTGTCGCCAGGCATCAGATAGAATTCCACGTCGAGCCGATTCGAAGGCAAGCTCTACTTCCTCCGATTGATCAACCCCTTCTTCCATCGCCAATTGGCTCAACAAGGTCTGTATAACCAATTCGTCTCTTATCTTTTTGCGCAACTCAACACTATCAGCAAGTCCTGCCTGCAATTGTTCAATCAGTAATTTTTCAAAGGCATAAGTACGGATCGGTTGTCCATTTACTTCGGCGACCAAGGGAAGAGGTACTGATTTTGCAGATTCTTTCGGATCAACTGGAATTTTATTTTCGTTTTCCTCAGAATTCTTCGGGGGAGGTGGAGTTTTTGAAATTGGCTTAGGTTTGGGATCCACTCCTTTTTGACTTGGACTGGGCTTCGTTTTTGGATTGATTTTCCCCTGAACACTTTCAACCTCTTTGCCAGCATCTGCGAACAAGCCAGACGAATAAGAAAAGAAAAGGGTAACCAATAAGAGCAGTATCTGAGGTAAAGATATCATGGGCTAATATTGTGAACGGATTTGCTCAAAGATCAATCCGTAAGGGAAAATCTTGGGGAACCCTCGAAAGGAGCTGACCTGGCAATCTCTCTAATTGATCATACTATTTATGGATTATGAAAATTTCTGAATTCAAGAACTATTTATCTCAAACCGAGGAATTACTTTTCGTAATGCCCAATGGAGCCTATGTCCCGCCCCATTTTCATCTCACGGAAGTGGGAACCATGGTTAAAAAATTTATCGACTGCGGTGGTACCGTTCGCGAAGAAGCTAAAATTAGTTTCGACTTTGGACAGCAAATGATTTCGAACACCGCCTAAAGGCTGAAAAGGCCTTGGAAATCATTTCTTCCGCTGAGAATGAACTTGCATTTCAGGACTTGGAAATTGAAGTCGAATACCAATCCGAAACCATCGGTCGATATGGACTTTCCCACATAGATAACAGGTTTCATTTAACTTCCTTAGAAACCGACTGTTTGGCCAAAGAAAAGTGCGGAATCCCTGAAGCCGAAGAGGTTGAGGCCGTATCTTCTGGTTGCAACCCGGAATCTGGTTGTTGCTAATTTCTTCGAAAATTCCTTCTTTTTGAAGGAGACGAAAATCTTTTTTTCTGCCTCTTAAATCCACTTCCATCTTTTGGCTTTATACCTCTTGGTGTCTTGTGCTTTCGGTCGGTAGCCGCGAATGCTTGTTGATCAAACACAAAGCCCTTTGCCCTACGGCGAATAATCGACTTCTTCATGAAACGCTCGAGCGTACGGAGAGGATTTCGGTCCTCCTCGGTGACAAAGCTTATCGCAACCCCTTCTGACTTTGCCCGTCCGGTTCTACCGATTCGATGGATGTAATCCTCAGGCGTAGGCGGAAAATCCAAGTTCACCACATGGGTGATTCCCTCAACATCAATACCCCGGGCCGCAATGTCGGTTGCCACCAGCACCCGGATCTTTCCATCCTTGAAATCATTCAATGCCCGGGTTCTTTGATTTTGGGTACGGTTGGAGTGGATAGCACCGGTTTGAATTCCTGACTTCCCGAGTTGCTTGGCCACCCGGTCTGCTCCATATTTGGTTCGGGTAAACACAAGAACAGAATAGAGATCATTGTTTCCAAGAAGATGTTTGAGTAATCCAATTTTTTGAGACTTTGTAACCTCATATAAAAATTGCTCCACGGTATCCGCAGGGTTTGATCTCTTACCAATTTCAACAAACTTTGGAGAATGCTGAAATTCTCTGGTTAGTTTTTCGATCTCCTTGGATAAAGTGGCGGAAAATAAAAGAGTTTGTCTTTTCTTTGGTAAGGAGGAAACAATCTTTCTTACATTTGGTAAAAAGCCCATGTCCAGCATCCGATCCGCTTCATCCAACACAAAAAATTCACACTCAGAGAAATTAGTACAGCCCTGACCCATTAAGTCCATTAGCCGTCCAGGAGTGGCGATAATTAGTTCCACCCCGCTTCGAAGCGCTTTCTTCTGCGGGTTTTCTCCTACCCCTCCATAAACCGTGGCAACTTTAACTGGTATATGTTTGGCATATGTCTTCACATTTTCCTCGATTTGAACAACCAACTCCCGCGTCGGTGATAATACCAAGGCCCGGGTTCCCCTCCCTTTTCTCTGCCCATCGTGATGTATCAACTTTTCCAACATGGGCAGGGTAAAAGCAGCCGTCTTTCCGGTTCCAGTCTGGGCAATCCCGATCAGATCCCGACCTTCCAAAACCTGGGGAATGGAAGAACTCTGGATCGGAGTAGGTTCGGTATAACCCGTTTCTTTAATTGCTTTAAGAATTTCAGGTCTTAGCCCAAGGGAATCAAATGACATTGGGAGACTCTATTTCATTCTAGCTGGATAGCGACTTTATTCGATTTTCATCACAAAAAGAGAGCCTTCAATTGTAAATCGAGTCATTATGCTGTACTTTTCGTTTGATTTCATTTTTGATTTTCATCCCATGGAAGAAGAAACCCACGAAACCTTTGTCGAATCTGAGCCTAATCAGCTTGCTTCCCGTGGGAAAAGGTTGGCCGCAGCCGTTGTGGATGTTTTTATTTTCTTTCCCCTGGTACTCTTGGTTGCCCAACCTCTTGGGTTAATTAATATCTCAGACCCAGCAAATATGCAGGGTTTGAATCTTGAGCAGAGCATAAAGCTTTTCATTATTGGACAAGTTCTGTTCCTTCTAGTTCAAGGATATTTATTGCACACACAGGGCCAAACGATCGGAAAAAAGTTGTTGAAAATTAGAATTGTCAGCTTGGACGACAAATTGCGTGGAATTGGTCAATTATACTTTGTTCGCTATCTCACCTTTAGCTTAATTGCCCAGATCCCAATTATTGGAGCCTTGATTGGTATTGTAAATGTACTATTCATCTTTAAACAAGATCGACGCTGCTTACATGATCGTCTTGCGGGTACCAAAGTGATCGAAGCTACCTGAATTGTTTACTCTTCGGTATCTTCAAATTCATTGTATTTTGCTGCATTTCCCTTGGCCATTTTGACCGGGTATTTTTGGGCATTTTTGAGAATTTTAGCCCTTACAATTTCAGAAACATCAAAGTCATATTGCCCGGCCAACATGATCGCATATGCAAAAACATCCGCAATTTCATCCTTGAGCTTATCCTGATCTACCGAACTTAAATCACCCTCTTTCTTCCATAAAAAAAGTTCGTTTAATTCAGCAGCCTCAATCGAAAGAGCCAACGCCAAATTCTTGGGATCATGAAATTGGCCCCAATCCCGTTCATCCCTGAATTGCTCCAGTTTGGCAAGCAAGTCTTTTATTTCTCCCATATTCTTTAAAAACCTATAAGGAAATCGAGACCTGGGAACTTACCGATTTCGCTTTCTGCCTGGCCTCTTCCACTGAGGTACCACGAGCAAGTGCGACTCCCATTCTTCGCTGTCCTTTTACTTCCGGCTTGCCGAATAATCGGAGTTGAGTATCCGCTTCTCCCAGAGCTTGCTCTAGGTTCCCAAAGCAAACTTTATCCGACTCCCCCTCGACCAAAATCACGCTGGAAGCAGAGGGACCCAAATGCCGAATTTCCGGAATCGGCAGCCCCAGGATTGCCCGGGCATGCAAGGCAAACTGGGAAAGATCCTGAGAAATCATAGTCACCATCCCGGTGTCGTGGGGTCGCGGAGAAACTTCACTAAATAAAACTTGCTCCCCACAAATAAAGAGTTCGACCCCAAATACACCCCACCCTCCTAAGGCATCCGTGACCAACTTGGCATACCTGCGGGCTTCTTCCATAGCAATTTCCGACATTACTTGGGGCTGCCAGGATTCCCGATAATCCCCCGAAACCTGAGTATGTCCAATTGGCTCGCAAAAAGAAGTGCCCCCGGAGTGACGCACCGTGAGCTGGGTAATCTCGTAGTCAAATTCCACAAAGCCTTCCACGATTACCTTACCCATCCCCGCTCTTCCCCCTGCTTGGGCATATTCCCAAGCCACCTTGACCTCCTGCTCCGACCGGATCGTGCTCTGCCCTTTCCCGGAGGAACTCATGATCGGCTTCACCACACAGGGGAAGCCAATCTCTCTTACCGCCTCGAGGAATTCCGTTTCCGTTTCCGCAAAGGCATAAGGGGAAGTAGATAATCCCAACTCCTCCGCAGCCAACCTACGAATACCCTCCCGGTTCATCGTCAACTGAGTGGCCCGGGCGGTTGGAATAATGGTGCAAATTTCTGACTCTTCAAATTCCGATAGCACATCGGTGGCAATCGCTTCGACTTCCGGAACCACCAGGTCCGGCTTTTCTAAATCAACTACTCTTCTTAAGGCATTTGCATCGAGCATCGAAACAATATGGGAACGATCCGCAACCTGCATCGCCGGAGCATTCCCATAGGCATCCAAGGCAATTACTTCTACTCCATAACGCTGTAATTCAATCACTACCTCTTTACCCAATTCACCCGAGCCGCAAAGCATGACTTTTTTAGCCGATGAAGTGAAGGGAGTACCAATGGAAACTGACATCTCCCTATGAAGAAAACGAAAAAGGATTCAGGTCGAGTAAAAAAGAAAAGAGCTAAGAGCTTTCGCTATTTTCCTCCATTAATTCAGCCCCTTTGATCAACCGACAAAATTCTTTTTTCGAAACCTCTTCGGTTTCTTCCTCTGCTCCATTATGGGAAAAAGATAATTTGTATTTAATCGACATACGGGCCCACTCGGTGATTCGAAAGAACTTATTTTTTTTCACCCAAACCTGTCCCTGTTTCAATCGCATCCATCTCTTGATAGCTCAGCATTCCGAGTCAAACGAGCCTTAAATTTTCAACCAATTAAGTTTTCGCTCCAGCTAAACCTTTGGATTCCACCATGAAAAGCCAGACCCTTTAGGAGACAGCTGAATTCTCTAAGAATTCAATCCCATTTAGCTTTTGGATTTGCCTTTCTTTGGTTTGAAGGCTTGAAACCTACGGATGGCGATTGAAGACATCATATCATTGGATGCCTTTTTTAGTAATAAAAAGGAAGTGGGTCCGAACGGGAAAAAGAAAAAGAAGGTAGATAGAGAAGCCTTGGCGTCGCCCATGATGAGAATCCCCAGAATGGATGTTCGGGTGGCACGGGATTTGATCGATATTGGAGTGAAAGAATTATATGAGCTCGAGGGACGGGCTCCGGATTCCGTTTTTGAAGAAATTAAGAAAAGAAAACCAGATTCTCCAGACTGGATCTTGCCCTACCTGAAGATGGCGGTTTATTTTGCTGAAAATGAGGATGCTGATCCTAAAATGCTTCATCCACAGGAGTGGATGGATTAAAAATGAATTATAAAGAGTTGGCGTCCAATTTCTCCCTTGCCCGTTTTGCTTGCCAGACCATAAAGCAACCATAAGCGAAAAAAAGGAACCCGTTGATCATGGTCATGGGATTGTTTTCCTGTTGAACACCAACTCCGAAGAGTGCAGCTCCTACGATTGAAAAAACCCAGCCAAACCAGGAACGGTATTTTATAATCTTTCTAAAATGATCGACTTTTTTCGCTTTCTGTTCATCCGATAGAGGCACTGACATGTTTCTGAGAATGCGAAGGTATCAATTGATGTCGATCTCATCTTCCCCCATTTCCCCAAAGGATTGCTTAAGGAAAGAAAGCTTTTCATTTTCCACTTTGAGTAACTCAGTAAGCATTTTGGCTCGTTGGTGAAGGGATTCTTCTTCCAACATATTTTGCTTAAAATCAGTATCGCGACAGATGTGATGGGCGGCAAGATCAACAAAAGCTGAAGTATCCTCAAGCGGGGTAAGCATATCCAAGATTTCGTTAGTCACTAGACCTTGTAATTCGGCATTCTGCTTGAGTCCTTCCACTAGATTGCTACGAATTTGGGGAACGGTTTCTTCAATGACCGTATTTAAGGGTTCAACCTCTAAGATTCGATAGGGTTCTTCCTGTGAAACCGATTGAATCCGTACACGATGTAAACCTTGCAAGAGTACGAAAGAGGTACCATCGTCATGCTGCTTCGAGATCCGTACCAGACCAGCTGTAGCAACTTGGTAGGGAGGTTCCATTTTAGCTTCTTCATCGGATACATCTTCCCGCTCCCGGACAATGGCGAACATACGATTTTCCGAGAGGATGTCATCAAGCATTTGCCGATAGCGTTCTTCAAATATGCGAAGGGGCATCATAGCACTTGGAAAAAGAACGACCCCACGAAGTGTCATCGCGGGAAGGAGTTTAGGGATTTCAATATTAGCTTCTAACATTCAAGTAATTAGTTTGTGAATGTAATGACAAAGGACAAATTCATGGGTTCTGGAAGCCTTACAAAACTGTACTCATTGAAAGAACAATCCAGCAATGGTTGCAGAGAGCAAACTGGCCAATGTACCCCCAATTAATGACTTTAATCCTAGGGCTGCTAAGTCAGATCTTCTTTCGGGGGCGAGGGATCCAATTCCTCCAATTTGAATGCCGATTGACATAAAATTGGCAAAACCACAAAGCGCAAAAGTGGCGAGGAATACCGATTTGCGGGAAAGGCCTTCCGCTTGCATGTTTGAAAGTTCCATGTAGGCAAAGAATTCGGTAGCAAAAGTTTTAGTGCCAATGAGTTGCCCGACGGAAAGCACCTCACTTCCCCCTACCCCGATCAACCACGCAAGGGGAGCAAATACAAAGCCGAAAATCGCCTGTAGGCTTAGGGTATCAAAACGGGCATTACTAATTTCATGAAGGTGTTGATTGATCGACAATGCACCGATTGGAGAGAAGGAACCCATCCAGCCAAGGATGTGATTGGCCAACATAATTACGGCGTAAAAAGCAATCAACATGGCTCCAACATTTAGGGCCAACTGCAGACCTTGGCTCGTTCCATTGGCAAGGGCATCAATCGGATTTCTACCGATTGATTGCTTGGACACGCTTAGGTCTTTACTCACTTTTTCCTCCTCAGGAATTAGAATTTTTGCAATGAGTAATGCAGCCGGCGCATTCATTGCCGATGCACAAAGCAGAAATTTACCAAAAGCCAGCCTAGAGGCTTCATCAGAACCACCTAGCATGCCCATGTAGATGGCAAAGACAGAACCGGCAATCGTGGCCATCCCTCCGACCATTAAGGCCAGAATTTCCGACTTTGTCATTTTGGGAATGTAGGGTTTCACAATCAGCGGGGCTTCGGTTTGTCCCACAAATACATTGGATGCAGCAGCCAGGCTCTCCGCTCCCGATAATTTCATCACCCGGCTCATTACCCAGGCCATGCCTCGAACCACAACTTGTAAGATACCAAAATAATAAAGCAAAGAGGATAAGGCGGAAAAGAAGAGAATGCTGGGCAATGCCATGAAAGCAAAGACAAAGCCTTGCCCTTCAAATGCTTGATTCATCGCAGCAATATTCGACAAGGGGCCAAATACAAAACCGGCAGCGTCGACCGAAATTTGCAGGGCTAAGGAGAACATCTTGGCAACCCAGCCAAAAAAGGCTTCCACCCAGCTGATCCGAAGAACTCCAAATGCGATCATAAATTGCAAAGCAAGTCCTCCGAGAATTACCCTGGGGTCAATCTTCTTGCGATTCGAACTTAGTAAAAAGGCAATCAATAATATCCCACCAATTCCGAAAAGGACTCGAAAGAAAGAAGAGCTTTCATCAATGGTAGCAAGGATTTTCATATCAGGGTTTCAAGTACCATGTTAGGTTGCAACCATTTCATTCGTCAATCCTAGCTTTCTGATCCCATTTTTTTCAAGGTTTTGTAAATTTCCGCAAGATTCAGTCGCTTTGGGTTGCTATTCTTCAACCCAAGTAGATGCTAGCATTGAAATGAAAATCATTGCTTGTATTCTTTTTATCTTATCGGTCACCAGTTGTGGTGTACCCATAATACCTGGCATTTGAAGAAGGATAAGGGTTGCGAGAAGGTAATCCTTGGTTCATTTCTTGCTCTATGAGTGCTTTGGACGGCGTAGAGAATAAAAATGTTCTTCTTATCGGTGGAGGGTCAGGTATGGGACAAGCTAGTGCCCTTGCCCTCGCTGAAAGCGGTGCCAAGGTGGCGATTGCGGGAAGAAGGATGAAGATGCTTAGAGAAACCGCGAACAAGTTCGGGAACGGGAATGAAATCCTCTGCAAAGATGCAGATGTGACAGACCGCGAATCCTTAGAATACTTATTTCAATGGTTTGATCAGTCCATGGGAAAACTGGATTTTCTGATTCATGCCGCGGGTATCAATGTAGCTATGCGTTCCATGCAGGAGCTAGATCCAAAAGATTGGGACAGGTTGATCGATATCAATTTAACGGGAAGCTACAATGTTTTACGCCTTACCTTGGAAAGAATGAGGGCCCAAAAGAATGGACTGGTTATACTTATAAATTCCGTCGCCGGCAGAAGATCGGTCCCACTTGCCGGGATTGGCTACAATGCCTCAAAATTTGGAATGAGTGGTCTAGGCGTAGGCGTGGCCGAGGAAGAAAAAGAGAATGGCATTCGAATCACCAACCTTTATCCGGGTGAAGTGAACACTCCAATTCTCGAAAACCGAAAGCAACCACCCAGTGTCGAGCATCGCGAGAGCATCCTACAACCCGAAGATGTTGCTTCCGTGGTTCATCATATTTGTGGATTACCCGATCGTGTTCACATTCCCGAGTTGATCATTAAACCTGCCCAGCAATCTTTTGTGTAAACAGGACCATTCCCTCCGATCCGAAGGCGAATTACGACTAGAGTTGAAGCTTTTCTTTGATTGAAGAGACGGCTTGTTCCACATTTTCCCGATGGCCAAAGGCACTCAGGCGAAAAAAGCCCTCGCCTGCGGGTCCAAATCCTGAGCCAGGAGTACCAACCACATGACATTGATTGAGTAATTTATCAAAGAAGTCCCAGGATGACAGTCCACCCGGGGTCTTAAGCCAAACATAGGGAGCATTGCCTCCGCCGTAGGTGGTGATCCCCAAGGCATCCAATCCTTCATTAATGATTCGGGCATTTTCCAGATAAAAAGCAACCTGTTCATCGGTTTGCCTACGACCCCCGCTACTTAAAGCCGCAACCCCACCAGCTTGTACCACATTGGAGGCCCCGTTAAAAAAGGTATTTTGGCGACGGGTCCAGAGAGCATGTAATTTTCCCGCTTCCGAATCTTCTGTTTGACAAGCCTTTGGTACAATCGTCCAGGCAAGTCGAACACCTGTGAAGCCAGCAGTCTTGGAAAAGCTATTAAATTCGATGGCACAATTCTCCGCGCCTTCCACTTCATAAATTGAGTGCGGAAGATCCGGATCAGTAATGAAGGCAGCATAGGCAGAGTCAAAAAAGATAACCGCCTTGTGCTCATTTGCATAATCGACGAACTTTTTAAGTTGTTTCTTCGTTGCTACTGCACCGGTCGGGTTATTGGGACTGCAAATATAGATCAGGTCAACCTTCTGCGTGGGTAAATCCGGAAAAAATCCATTTTCTTCAGTACATGGCATATAAACCAGTCCGTCATAACCAGTTTCCGAAGCCAAACCGGTTCGGCCTGCAATCACATTGCTGTCAACATAGACTGGATATGCAGGATCTTGGACTGCGACTACACAGTCGTCCGAGAAAATCCCCTGAATATTTGCGGAGTCTGACTTGGCCCCGTCGCTGACAAAAAATTCGCTCGGATCCAAGGAGAGTCCGCGTTCCGAATAGAGCTTGGCCAATCCATCCCGCAGGGGAGAAATTCCTTCCGATGGTCCATAACCGGAATAAGACTCTGAGGAGCCAAGTGCATCCACCCCCTCTTTCAGCCCGTCTAGAACTGAAGAAACAATCGGTTCCGTAGTATCCCCGATTCCAAGTCTCAGAACTTGAGAACCCGGGTTGCTTTCCAAAAAGGCATTGGTACGCCTGGCAATCTCAGGAAAAAGATATCCAGCCGCTAACTTGTCGTAATTTTGATTAATTCTAGCCATGATTTAAAAGTTTAAACGATCGATAATGATAAATTAATCAAGATTGGCAAATGGGAATGAACTTCATTTTTATTCTCCGGCTTGAAGAAGTAGACCATGTTTTCGGGCAACTCGAAAAGCAAATAAGAATGCACTCATCCCAAGCCCCAAATAAATCACATTAAAACTCAATGATTTCAGGAGGAGATCCTGGCGCCAAACTCCTTCGATAAGTAAAGCCCGCATCCCCTCGAAAACATAGGTTGTGGGGATAAAGGCGGCAATTTCCTGCATCCATCCAGGTAAGGTGGATAAAGGATAATATATGCAGGAAAAAGGAGCGATTAGAAAAGGAAGCACCCAAGTCAAGCTCTCTGCACCTAATCCGTACCGAATCAGAATCGCAGTTACAAATTGAGACATTGCCCACCCCGTCAAAACCAAGTTGAAGAAGAAGGCAAAAAGCGGAAGACCCATATCGAAAACGGAAACTCCAAAAAAAGGAATAGCAAGCAGAGCGGCAGGGATCATTCCTATCAAGGTGCGAATTAAGGAAATGCAGGCAAGTCCAAGCATTAATTCCCAAGGCCTAAGCGGGGAAACAAATAAATTTCCCAAATTCCTCGACCACATCTCTTCCAAAAAGGAAAGAGTGTAACTAATGTGCGATCGAAACAAGGTATCCCAGATTAATACTACCGATATGAGTACCCCTCCTGCGGTAAGCTCCGGGCTACTCGGGGCAAAGTGCTTGGATACAAAGCCCCAGACCACCATCTGCATGGTTGGCCAATACGCAATTTCAATAATTCTGGGCCAACTACTTCGTAAAAGAAAGAAATAACGAGTAAACAGTGCAAAGATTCGGCTAGACGAGGAATGCTTCAGTTTCGCACTCATTCCATGCCCTTACGATTGACCTGAAGAAAGACTTCTTCGAGGTTACTTCTTTGGTATTTGTCGAGTAGACCCTGAGGTGACCCTTTTTCCACGAGCTTGCCCTCCTTCATCAGTAGGGCTTCATCGCATAACAACTCCACTTCCCTCATATCATGGCTTGCAAATAAAATCGTGGCCCCTCTCTGATCCCGGTATTCCTGAAGAAATTCACGGATCCAAACGGTTGTATCCGGATCGAGACTCGCAGTCGGTTCGTCCAAAAGTAGAAATTCTGGTTCATTGATCAAGGATTTTGCTAAGGAAACCCGGGTCTTTTGACCGGATGAGAGTCGTCTAAGGCGTTGGTCCAATAATTTTTCTAACCGAAAAGACTTGGCTACTTGCTGGATTCTTTCCTTAGGATAAACCACGCCATATAATTTCGCATAAACTAAAAGATTCTCACCCACGGTAAGCCTTTGCGGTAAATCCACATAGGGGGATGAAAAATTCATTCTGCCGAGAACGGGAAAACGGTCTTTTACAAAATCCTTCCCGAAGAGGCTAATTTCCCCAGAACTCGGTCGTAAGAGTCCAAGGAGCATGGAAAGCGTCGTAGTCTTCCCTGCTCCATTTCCACCAAGTAATGCTGTGATCGAAGATCGGCACAGAGAGAAGGACAAATCATTCACCGCAGTAATGGTACCAAATTTTTTGGTCAGCGAATGGGTTTCGAGGATGGTGTTCAAAAGATTTAAAAGAATGGGTTTGGTTTCAATCCTCAGTTAAACGATTTAATTCGCTTTCAGCAACCTGAGTTGCTTCATCTAAGGTACGATTTTCAAAGAGATAATCATAATCCAAAAATTTACTGGTTACCTTGACCGAAGAAAAAGGCAATGGGAGACGAAATTCATCCCATGTCTTGAGCCGAATGGCAGAAGAGAATTTGAAGGTGAGCAGAAGAACAGGATTTTTTGTTATCTTGGCCAAGGCTAATGCCCCGGACTTTGCTTGATAGCACGGCCCTCGGGAACCATCCGGAGTAATTCCCACATCATTTCCTTCTCGTACTACATTTACCAGGTCTCGAATGGCTTGGGTACCTCTCCGGTTTCTCGAACCACGAACCGCTCGAATACGAGCCCATGAATAAAAAGCTTCCAGCCATGCACCATCCCGACTGCCGCTAATTAATCCATAACAATGTCTCTTTTTCCTAAATCGGGAGTGCCATTCCGGGCCAATAAATAAGCGATTATGCCACAAGATGAAGAGAACAGGGCCCGGATAGTTTTCAACTTTAATCCGGTCCTCTTCATCTGCATACCGCAAGCGGATCGAGAAAGTCCAAACTCGATAAATGATTCCCAAAGGACTCAAAAAAATTCTTTTGAGCAAGCTTTGTCGGAGGGGGGTATTGCTCCGACCCCCAAGAGCAGTTGACATCTGAAAATCAGAATTCGAGATCCAAACCTAACTCAGCAACATGTGCAGGAGTCTCTTCCTCGTGCAGGTAACGATAACCAAGGCGAAGGGCAATCATTTCATTGAAGTGGTAGACCAAACCAAGATTTCCAGTAGCAAATAGGCCATGATCCAATCGGCGTCTTGGATCCTCAATGATAGATAAATAATAACCCAAGCCCAAACCAATGTATCCTCCGAAATTGCCAATCAGGTTCCTTTCATAACTGAGATCAAGAAAGCCAGCAAAAGTCTCTGCCGAATGCTGAAAATAACTGCGGTAACTTGGACCCGGATAGGAAGTATCAAATTCATATGAGCTTTTATGGTGTTGATGCTTTTTGTACAAACCACCTATACCAAATTGAAGATTATTCGTCTTAAAGCCTCCGACAAAAAGAATACTAACCCCGGGGTCGTATCGGGTATATTTTTGTCCATTCGAGATTGGGATAGATGGCTTGTGAATTTTGTAAGGTATGGCATAGCCCGGGGTAAGAATAAAATATTTACCCATTCCATTGGAGGCTTGGCTTTTCGGGTTGAAAAGAGATTTCGTCTCTCCTCCTTCGGTGTAAGTCCCTGGGGCTTCAACTTGAAATGCAAGCTGATTAACTGGATTTTGTTCATCGGTTTCGAAAAGATCTGCCGGAGCCCGTCCCGGAGAAACTAGGCCTCGGTTGGAGGTACTAGGTAAACCCGGGGAAATAGAAACTTTAGAATCGTAAAGGCTCTCCCTTTCAGGACGGGTTGGCAACAATTCGGTATCGAAGGGTTTCTGGAAGGAACCACCCCGAGAGAATCCGTAAAAGATTTCATCAAATCGGGTCTGCAAATTGTGAAGCCTTTGGGAATAGTCATTAATTTCACGCTTCATTCCATGGATACGCTGGCTTTGATAGAAGCTCTTGTCGTCTACATTTTCAAAATAATCAGTAATGGGTTTCTGAGACGAAATAGCAGAATTTCCGTCTCCTCTGCCGTATTGAGCGAATAAAAAAACAGGCAGAAAAAAGTGATATGTAAGTATAAACAAAGATTTCTTGGACATTATCATTAGCGAAGACAAACTTAGGATATCACCTATGCAAAAAAGATTCTTCTTTTAAGCAACACAAAAGAAAAAAACTTTGATTTTCAAAGCACTCTTTTATGTCTTTTGATGCTATTTGAAAAATAGATGAACAAAAGATGGTAGGCGAAAAAATATATAACATTTACTACCACGCCACCAATGAATGCGGTTCGTAACCCCTCCTCCTGCTGCGCTGCTCTGCGATAAGCAGCAAGGTTTGACTTCTGGATCTGTACTTGGGACAAAGGTAGTCGGGCATCGTAAGCCTCAGGGGGTAAATTTTGAGAGAGAATAGACTCGGGAATGACCAAATCCACTCCCTTGATAATCTCAACATAAGGTCTTTTGGCCATACCCAAAACAGGGCCCACTTTAATCGCACGGTAAAAGGTCACTTGAATAATAAATGCGACCACCAGCAATAATCCCTGGGATACTAGCCATGCCTTCGTTTTTAATTTCATTGGTAAAGTTAAGAATATGTTTTATCGGTTGCTACTTCTTGCTCAAATAAAGTTCTAGGTTGCCAAGCTGTAAAGATTCGAAAAGAAATAAAATTAGGTAGATGAGGAAAATTTGGATATTCTTATTGCTTTCTTTTGGAAGCTCACTGGTCTTGGCTGACCAGATTCATGTTGTACAAAAAAATGAAACCCTTGGGGGCATTGCCCAAAAATACGGCGTTTCTACAAGTACACTTCAGGCATTCAATGGCATTGCAAACCCAAATCTTCTCTTTGTTGGTAAAAAACTTAAAATTCCCAAAAATGGGCTATCAGAAATTACCTATGTCGTAAAAAAAGGTGATAGTCTCGGTAGTATTGCCAGCCGTTTTAAAGTCAAGTTATCCACCTTGGCACTGCTTAATAAAATTGACCGCCTGAATCTGATCAAAGTCGGGCAGAAGATTATCATTCCGGTTAAAGAAACGATATATTCTCCGCCTCGAAGCCTACTCTCAGCCTCGACCCTTCAATCTCTCAATATGATTAGGCCCCACTCCAGCAAATGGCAAAGAATTGTAATTCATCACTCTGCAACCCCCGTGGATGACGCCATGAATATGCACCGGGTACATAAAGCTAGGGGCATGAAAAATGGCTTGGCGTATCATTTCGTCATCTCCAACGGTTCTCGGAAAGCCTATGATGGAGAGATTTATATTGGAGGAAGGTGGAGGGCTCAACTGGATGGTGGCCACATGAAAAAAAGAAGCTGGAATCAAACGAGCATTGGGATTTGTTTAATCGGAAATTTCGAGCTTCGTTCTCCCACGGCAAAACAACTGTCTGCTCTCGAAGGACTTTCTGAATACCTGATGAAAAAATGCAGGATTTCTAAATCTGCGATTACCACACATAAAATTCTGCACAAGAATCATACTGTTTGTCCAGGCAAGTATTTCTCCTTACCCAGTTTTTTGAAAAGAATTTCGAGCTAGTCCAATCCAAGCTTGGATGGATCTGGTGCGATTAGAACCTTTCCCATCCTCGACTCTTGATTTCGAGCTAAAGCCATGTGAAATTCTTCTAATTTAAAGGTCTGGTCGATCAAATACCGCACTTGATCCAAAGCAAGCGGCTGAAGAACCTGTTCGATTGCATTTCGTAACCCAGCCCGTGATTGATTCTGTTTCCAGCGATCAAGCCAAAAGCCGAGAAATCGTACATCTCCAAAGATTAATTCTCTGGTAGGAAAGCGAATTGGAGTGCCATCCATAGCTCCAAAAGTGAGGTGGATTCCACCTGGGCAAAGGGTCTTGGCCAACCTCGAGGCACTTTTTCCTCCAACTGAATTCAAGGCCATTACACATTTTTTCCCGCTGGTTAGATCAAGAACATGCTTCGGGACAGCTTCATCATCCAGTAACACATGTTCGACGCCTAAATTTTTCAGTTCCTTTAATCTTTCATCACTTCGAACAAGGCTGATGCAGGAAATCCCAAGCATTCTGGCAAATTGTACCACAGCCTGGCCCACTGCTGAATTACCTGCATTTTGAACAATGAAATCTCCCTCCCTTAAATATTCAAAGTCATGTAAAATACGCCATGCCGTGACTGGATTTAAGATAGCTACCGCTAATTGATCCACTGGAACCAAGGAGGGTAAGAGAATCAAGTCCTCCACGACACCGACTGCATAGCTTTGCCAAACCCCTTGATGTTCCGGCATCGAAACGAGCTTACCAAGGATGGCACCATCTACCTCCGGACCAGCCTCCACCACCTTCCCGACTCCTTCCCTTCCACCAGTCGCGGGAAGGTCACGAAGTTTACCATATGATCCATTGATCAGACCAAAATCAGAGGGATGAATGGTAGAAGCGATCATCTCAATCAGCACTTCACCCTTCATGGGGGTAGGCATAGGTAAATCTTCCAGTGCCAAAACCTCGAATGGACTTCCTAATTGATGATATCGAATGGCCTGATTTTTCATTTATTCCTTTGCTTTGGGAATCCAAGAATTGGCTCTCATCCAAGCCTCGACCCTCAAGGGCCATTGAGAAACAGGGTTGGAGGAGACTCGCATACCATAACCATGGCCGCCAAATGGAAAAACATGTAATTCGTTCCCTTTCACTCCCATCTTCTCCAATTCTAAATAAGCAAGCACACTACCCTCTGCCGGCACATGGTCATCCCCAGTGTGCACAAAAAAGCAGGGGGGGGTATTCTGGGTGATTTGCACTTCAGGGAATAAAGCATCTCGTTTTACCCGGTCCACTAAATAAGCAGGATAAATTAATATCCCAAAATCTGGACGGCAGGAAAATTCATCGGCTTGGTCGATGGGTGCGTATGCTCTTTTTTCATAAGAAGTTAGGGCCATCATTGCCAAATTCCCGCCTGCAGAAAAACCAAGGATTCCAATTCTCTTCGGATCCAAGCCCCATTTTTTTGCATCTTTTCGCAAGATTCCCATGGCTCGCTGAAAATCTTGCAAGGGAGCTTCATGCTTCGGTCTATTTGCCCTTCGAGGAACCCGGTATTTTAACAAAACCCCGGTAATTCCAAGTTCATTCAACCACTCACAGACTTCAGTACCTTCGTGTTCATAGGCCAAAATATTATAACCACCACCGGGGCAAACGATAACCGTGGCCCCCGTAGCTTTATCTGCAGCAGCAGGATAAATAGTAATCATAGGCTGGGTCACATTCTGAATTCGAATCACCTCGCTTTGCCCGGGTTTAGGCTGCCTCTTCGACTCGGG
>CESN01061768.1_pt1 | contig 17447 bp, 13 predicted proteins | sample 531181 | NCBI WGS metagenome assembly CESN01 (sample SAMEA2621990, study PRJEB7988) | marine metagenome | isolation source: saline water (ENVO:00002010), including
CGATGGGTTTTCTGCACATATTCTACATTCGATAGCATGCTTGCTAAGGGCAATATCTTTCTGGGAAAAAGAAAGACGATTACCAGAAGCAATTTGAATTTGTTCCTTGATTAAGTCGACCCCCGTTGCCTCTTCAGTAACGGCGTGCTCAACTTGAATTCTCGTGTTCATTTCGATAAAATAAAAGTTACCTTTCGCGTCTACCAAGAATTCAATCGTTCCAGCATTTACATAATCTGCAGCTTGTGCTGCCTTTATGGCAGCTTTTCCCATACGATTGCGTAGGCTTTTATCGAGAAAAGGGGAGGGGGATTCCTCAATAACTTTTTGATGCCGACGCTGGACCGAGCAATCACGCTCACCGAGATGGATTATATTTCCATGCTTGTCAGCAAGAACTTGGAATTCAATGTGTCTGGGATTTTCCAGATATTTTTCGATATACAATGAACCATCACCAAAAGCTTTTTCTGCTTCCAATCTGGCAGACTGGAATTCTTTTGCAAAAGTTACGGCATTGTGAGCAATTCGCATTCCCCTACCCCCACCTCCAGAAACTGCTTTGATAATAACAGGAAAACCAATTTTCTGAGCAGTTTTCGTAGCAATTTTTTCGTCAGCAATTGGACCATCACTACCTGGAATGATGGGAACACTAGCTTTGGATACGGTTTCCCGTGCTCTGGCTTTATGTCCCATTTGTCTGATGGTCTCAGATTTTGGACCAATAAATGTTATGTCACAAGATTCGCATTGTTCAGCAAATTCAGCGTTTTCAGAAAGAAATCCGTATCCAGGATGAATAGCATCGACATCAGCGAGCTCTGCAGCACTCAAAATTCGATCTGCTCTTAAATAGCTTTCATTTCCGGGAGCAGGTCCAATACAAATTGCTTCATCAGCAAGCTGCACATGTAAAGATTGTTCGTCAGCCTCGGAATAAACTGCGAGGGTTTGAATCCCAAGTTCTCTGCAAGCCCGAGCAATTCTTAGGGCAATTTCTCCTCTGTTCGCTATCAATATTTTGCGAATCATTATGACAAATCAAATTATTTGATTTTGAAAAGAGGTTGTCCATATTCAACGCTATCACCATCCTGTGCACGAATATCGACAATTTCACCTGAAACATCAGATTGAATCTCATTCATGACTTTCATTGCCTCAATGATACAAAGTACATCTCCTTTGTTAACATGATCTCCAATTTGTACGAACGCCGCATCATCAGGGGATGGTTTTCGGTAAAAAGTTCCTACCATTGGCGACATAAAATTTGATTCGTCATCTTCGACAGTTTCCTTGACTGGTTTTTCGTTAATTTGGGGAGCTTGGCTAGTTTGGTTTACTGGAGGAGCAATTGTTTGAGTAACGATTGTCCCAGAACCTGGTCTGCCAAGTCTAAGTTTTAGGTCTTGGGTCTCGATCTCCAAGTCGGAAAGATCTGATTTTTGCATCAAAGAGATGATCCCTTTAAGTTCGCTTAAGTCCAAAGTAAATTTCCTCCATTTAAATATTTAAAGTTTGAGATCCTTAAGTTTTAATAATCGATTTAATATGAATAGCAAAGGATAAAAGAAGCGCACTGTTTTAGATTTTACCTTTAGTTTGATTATTCCACCGTTGGGTTATGCCATGGTCCCGCGACTTTGAATTCTACTATTTTTGAAAATGGATCAGTGATCTCTTTAAAACCAGGTATAGGAAGATTACCTGCCGGATTTATCCGACCTGTTAGGTCTAGTTCTCCGTTTGAAAGATTTAGATCACCTTTAGACGAAATACTTGAAATTGCACCATTAAGTTCCAAAGGGGAAAAATGAATATTTTCGTGATCAATAGTAAAGACTGCGTTTAAAGTTTCAAAGGAAACGGATACAAATGGTAGTTTTAAATTTTGGAGCAGAGGCAAGAGTTTTAATTTGTCGAAAGCGGATAATGTAAGCTTATCAAATACGGACAATAAAGGAGTAAAAATATCAATTTGGCTAAGATTCTTCTGTTTTAGCTCTAAAATTCCAGAACCTTTAAACTGAAGCAGATTGGAAAGTGGACCCACCGCTTGTAATGATAAATCAAAGCTACCATTGTTATCATCAAATTGGAGACTAGAACCTGATTCTTGAACTTTTAGATCTTGGGAATTAAAAACTTTTATTTCCGGTGTCAGAGAATTCATGAACCTGTGAGTGTTAATGTCCTTCAAACTCATGTTAACAGATATTGTATCTGAATTGTTTGAATTATTAATATCAAACGAAAGAGAAGATCGCCCACCAGCGAAATCTATCTGATTAAAATTTCCAGATGTTAAGTCGTTTCGATAAGATAATAATCCCTTTATTTCATCAATCTTTACTCCTTTGAATTGAAAATCCTCAGCAGAGGAAATTTTAATTTCGATCTCATGATCAGTGTTGGATCTATCTGATCGACATATTTTTCCCTTAACCTCGCAGTCTATTAAGGAAGCATTGAGTTCTGAAATCTGAGACTTAATTGTCTCCCCAAGGACATTTCTTCCTTTTTCAAGCGGATAATCTCCATTGAATTCAAGTTCTAAAAAATACGGTGACTGCGAATTTTTTCTAGGGAATTTTAAGGAACCCGAAACGGTTCCTTCTGCATGCGTTAAGTCAATGCATTTTACAAGGGTATCATTGTAGTCGACTGATACCTCGATGACAGAATTCTCAAATTCCATATCACGAAAAGAAAAACCCTTAGAATCAACCTTTCCGAATGTATGAGCATCCGTTGAGTTTTCTCCCCATATTCCTTTGATGTTGAAGGATCCAATGGGAATATCTTTGGTAAAATCAAAATCCAACCATATGCGCTCCCACCAACTTGGCATCCATTGATTAAGGTCAGTTGGTTGGCACGAACCTTCTACAATGAATTGATAATATGCTGGATTCCATCTTTGTGTGAAGTTTCCTTCCACCCTACTCGAACCAAAATCCCCATAAGCACTGTAAACAAATATATCTAGGTTTTCATTAATGGTCCCATCACCCAAAAAATTCCCGTAAGGAGATTCTAAAACAGAAAAATTATTGGCTGTTACATTAAATTGAAATAATTCCTCAGGTTTTAATGAAGAAATGCTTGAATTAATTTTCAGATTTAGCGAATCGCCATTGATCAATTTTCTTGTGCCCCTAGAATTAGTAAGCGATAGATTACAATTTTTAGGCACCACAGAGGTGTTTCCGACAAAATTAAGTAGATTATTTGATTTATAAATTGATAGGTGACTTTCACAGTACACAGAATAATTGAATAAAAATATATAACAATTCTCTAAAGAACCACTTATGCATACAAGACAATCCGGTAGTTGTCCTGAGAAAATCCCTTCAATTTGAGGGGAATTAAAAGACGAAATGTGTTCGATCTGGGTGTCGATTCCATTCTCAAAAATAAGACGAGTTTGAAGACGAATGTCTTTTATATTTAAAAAGTTTCTAGGATTTCCATATTTAAAATCTTTAAGCCCAAAAGCTTTTTCAATTATTAATTTTTCTTCAACTACTTTAGTATTAATTCTACCTATGAATTCACGGAACATTTCCTGTTGTGCTAATTTTTCAACTTGAGAAAGGCTGATTTCTAGCTCATCGTTAAGAAAGAAAACACTTTGTAAAGTAAAGTTAAACCTTTCATCAAAAAAGCGATCTAATGAAAGAGTGTCATAATACCTTTCGTCAGGCGCGAAGAGATTAAAATTAAAATATCTTTTTAACTCACTTAAATAGTTGGTATTTATCAAACCAATTATATCTAATGTAACATTATTGAAAAGAAATTTTGTTTTAAGGAAGTAATTGAATTTATTCAATGATAAATTAATATCTTTAATCAGTATAATAGAATCTTGTTTTGAGATAGATACTTGATCGATATTTAATTTTTTAATGAAATATAACTCATCGAAAAAGATTTTTGGAAAATCTAGTTCAAACTCTATATTTTCTATTCGTATAACATAATTATTAGAAGATAAAAAATTTATTTTTTTTGAGCTAAATTTATTGGGAAACTTATACTCTAAATTTTCGATAGAAATTGAGTTTTCATCTGCAATAATGGAAGCAAAGATTCTTGAAGCAACTGAAGGAATAGGAATGCTTATATCGAGAAAAAAAATAAATAAAACTTGAAATCCCAAAACAATGAATAAAAATATTTCAGAAAGTCTCTTTTTTTTCTTTATCGAATTGTATGCTTCATGCGGCTTCATGCATTATTCAACTAATTCCACAATTCCCGCATTTATGAATCTATCTTTTATTAAATTACTTACCTTTTCTTCTAAGATGAAGGTTTGATTCTGGTCTGGGATACCACCAAACCATTCCCCTGAGTCCTTCTTTTCGCTTAAAAGTAATTTAAACTTCGAGGAGTTGGTTTCGTCAATTAAATCAAATTTGAATTCCCAAGGATTCCAGTCGCCTGAATTCCAGACTCCGGTTGTTTGAAACGGATCATTTAAGTATTCCTTTACGCGAAATTGGGAATTGAATAATAAACTTTTCGTTGAATTTGATTCCGAAAAAATAATAGATCTGTTTTGGTCTATATATGTAATTTTTACAGAACCCTTACTTGAAATTGAAGTATTGAGTAGTTTATTTTTAAAATAATATTTGTTTTTACAAAAAATATTGTTATCCGGAATACTAATATACGACCTATTATTCGAATTATTTAGAAGTGATTTAAAGTATTTATCTGACGAATTGTCATTAATAATAGTGATATTAGTAATATTATTGTCAGTATACGTAATGCTATAATAAAATGTATTCAAATCGTTCTCAAAATCGAAACTTTTGACATCAATTCCGTCAATTGAAATATCTTCTATTTGTATATCATATAATTTATTGATGTAATCATTAACAATTAGTTGATCTCCTTCATACTCGACAATTATACCAGATGAATTGTGCTCTATTATCCATTCACCAACATTATTTTTTTGAATCTTATAACTTTTCGATCCAGATTTGATAAAGAATGATAGAATATGGTCTTTCGAACTTTTAAAAATTTTCTTTTCTCGGTATTTATCTTGCCAGTTTTGCATTACTTTCAGATTTTCTATATCCGTACTAAAATATGTGTTAGAATTACTTTTTCTACAGTATAGGAAATTCGACGATTTTGTAATGTGTAGATGAACTTTCTCTGAGTATCCCAATCCATTAATTTCAAAAGTCAATACCGGTATTAGATCACTTTTTAAATCTTCCGTTTCTATAAAATTATCGATTCTTGATGACAAAATTTTGTTTAATGCTGAGTTAATGAGTTCATTGTTTGCTGGTTCTGCATAAGGTTTCTCAAAATGCCATACTTCATCCTCGTTTTTACACAAAATAATTTGCTTCTCTTTTTGGTCATGTATTTCTGTAATATTAATTTTGTCGATACCATAAAGTGGTGTATTAAGGTAAGTAGATTTACTCCAAAAAACAGATGAAGGTGTTGAAAGATTAACGATGTCTTTTGACATTTTCCAGATAGCTTCTTCGGTATTTTCTCCGTTTTCTGAAAAAACAACGAAGATATTCGATTCATCCCTAGTTTCTTTTCCCAGTCTGATCGATAATTCTTTATTGTTACCCTGTAAGTGAATTGTTGTTGAGTTTTGGTTTAAACCGTAGTCTTCTAAAATTTCACCCCTTGCTTCTAAGTCTCTGCAATCAATGACAAACAATGGATTTGAATGTACGAGTTTTGTCGTAAGATTTGAAATGAGTAAGCCTTCTGCTTTCCAGTTGATCGGAGAGGTCAACATCCAATCCTCGTCCATTTTTTGTATTACTAGATTCTTTTCTACCTCTCCAGTAGATATTTCTATTCTTTCAAGAGTTTGAATTGTTTCAATCATTCGAGATGAAACATCATAAATATTTTCTTCTTCAGGATTAAAACTAAAGTAGATGAACAAGCCTACAGCCAAGTTGGCTAAAAGAAGAAATATTTTTGTTTTATTCACTATAGTTCTTTTCTCAGCCAGCTAACGAAAAAGCCTAATGCTACCACAAGAGCCGGAACAAGAATCGACAAATAGGTCATTTTCTTAAAATCTTTATCAGTCATCGATAAAGTATATTGATTAATTTTTTTTGGAGGAATGTTAAGGTAAGCACTGTTTTCATTTATCCAACGAACAATATTTCGGCCTAAATATTTGTTTCCCGAGTTCCTTTTTAAATTTTGATTTGAAAAAATTGTTGAACATCCCACCACCGCGATTTTACTTTTTTTGGTTTTAAACTTTGTTTCTGAAATCGCAACTACAGGAATAGGACCATCAATATCGAGCAAATTATTTTTTTGTGGTGGATTTTTTCTATTTGGCCAACCAGACAGGGCCCATGAGTCACGTGAGGAGTAAAGTAACTCAGATGATTGAAATATTGATCCTTTATTTTGAATGCTTTCAACAGGTCTACAGCGACTCCCAAAAATTCTAAATTCTTGTTCCATAAGTGGCTTAATAATTTGGTGTGGCCTAGAAGTCGGGTATGTAGATAGATAGTAAGCTCCGCTAAAGTAATCGTAGTTTTGGGTATTGGAGTCATAGACAAGCATGTCATGGCATCGAATTCCCCATTCTTTCAAAACATTTCTCAATCCAAAGACGGGGCGGTCTATAACTGAAATCTCGCTTACTGGGTCGATGCATAGTAAAACAGAACCGTCTTCATTAAGTACAAAATTCCTTAAATTTGCGACTTCTTTATCGAGGAAAATTCCTTTGGGATGTGCGATTACTATCATTTTCGCATTTTTTGGAACTGTATCAACTAAGCTTAGGTCCATGGTGGTAACATTTAGGTTAGACTCTTCAAAAATCCGTCTAAATTCAGAAAATCCAGATTCAGAGTCGAAATCCGTTGGACTTGCTTCGCCATGTCCCCTAGTGAAATAAACAACTTTTTTCTCTTCTTTTGGTCCCGCAACCTCCAAAATAGCTTCAACTAAGACTTGTTCACCCCTAAAAAAGTTGGGCTCAAGCACACCTCGGCCGGTTTCTGTCCAATCTTCGTAAAGTTCTGATTGCCAGATCGCTTGTCGGGCATGAGAGTCTCTCGACTTGAAAGTCTGAGTTAAGTCGTAGGGGTTTGGTGATTGTTTATCTTCAAACTTAAAAATTGTTTTTTGAGTTCCTCGGGGAGAATAGAGAGTAATCGCATTTTCATTACTTATATTATATCCCAATAGGGACCCCTTTATATTTTTCGGAGAATCGAGGTTTAGCCTGTATATATTGATAGGGTACTTAGTCGATTCTTGCTTAAATTTTTGCAATAAAATATCTAGATCAGATAGCAACTTTTGAACGATTTTTGGCAAATCATTATTATTTTTAATAGTGATTACAATGTCTATAGAATCCTCCATTTTGTTGAGCAAAGCCAAGGTCTCCCTGGACAAAATAAATTTCTTATCTGGAGTCAAGTCGATGTTTGAGTTAACTTTCGAAATGATGAAATTCAAGCTCAAGGCAAGTGAGCTTAACAGGACAATAGTAATCCAGGAATCGAGTTTCCGATTCCTTCTAGATTTTTTGAAGTCCATCACTTTCTCATTCGGTCAACTTGTATACTCGCAAGAAATAAAAAATAAAAAATGACCACAAATTGGTGTAAGATGGTTTGTATCTCGATCAGTCCAACCGAAAAATTTTGCATTTTATTGAGCCCATGAAACATTGAACCGATACAAGACCATAAAAATTGTGAAAAGCCGCTAAAAATTTGCGTATCGCTGATCTCTCCAAAAGAGACTGCCATAATTGAAAGATACAGAGTTAGCAGGGTAAATGTAAGCATGCCAGCAACCATCTGATTGTTGGTTATGGAACTGGAGAATATTCCGATGGCACTGAAACTAGCTCCAAAGGTTAAGAGGTATAAAAAGCATCCAATCCATTGCTCAAGATTACTAAAGCCAAGAGTGGTAGACTGTTCTGGGAACCAAAAATAAATGATTAGAGGAAAGCAAAATGCTGCCACTGAAATAAAGACGAAAAAAAGGTAACATGCAGTCCATTTACCAAATACAACTGCAAAATTTGTAACTGGTGCAGATAAGAGGGTTTCAAGAGTACCAAGTCTTTTTTCTTCTGCAAAAGACCTCATGGTTAGAAATGGGATGAGGGCAGGGGATCCAAACATTAACCCAATTACTAAAGATGAAAGCGGTGGCAGAATCCAATCGGTGTTTACAAAAGTCTCAATGAAAAACCGAAAACCGAAACCGAGTAACGCCAAGAAGTAGAAGCTGGCTACATAAGTTGCTGGAGAAACAAATAAACCGAATAATTCGAATCTTAAAACTACTAAATATCCTTGCATTTAAAAAGTTAAAATACTTTGAAACTAGTTTATGTCAGAAAATTTACCTCTACCAAGCATATCTTTTTCTTTCCAGTTTTGTTTGGTCGCTCGCAAGAAGATAGTTTCTAAATCTGGTCTGCAAATCTGGAATTCCGAGATTTCAAAATCCTTATTTTCCAATAAATTACGCAGAATTAGTTCGACAGCCTGTTGCCCCTTCGGGCAATTAAAGGTAAATCTTCTTTTACCAGTCACTTCAACTGGGTCTTCGTTAAGTAATTCACAATCTGGGTCCACTTCTCTTACCGACCTCTGAAGTTCAATCTTGGTTGCCTTAGAAACAATTTCAAAAGAAATAGATTGCAGGAATTTTTTTTGTAATTCTGAGAGAGTACCTTCTGCAACAATTTGGCCATGACTTAAAATAATCATTCGGTCACAACATGCCTCGACTTCTGAAAGGATATGACTCGATAAAATGAATGAAACTTCTCCTCTTAATCGATCCATCATTTTTCTTGTAATGGCAGACTGTCTTGGGTCCAAGCCAATGGTTGGTTCATCAAGGATAATAAGCCTTGGTTCCGCAAGTAATGAATCAGCGATTCCAACTCGTTGACGAAAGCCTTTAGACAAATTGCCGATTTTTCGTTCGGAAACTTTTCTTTCTAAATCACAAATTTCAAGGACCCTTTTTATTCTTTCACGTTTACGGCTACCTTTCAGGTTTTTTAAACTAGCTCGATATTTCAAATATTCTATGACTCTAAACTCCTCTGGTAGAGGATTGTTTTCAGCAAGGTATCCAATGTGCTGCCTTACTTCACCCTCTTCCTCCGCAAGATCAACTCCGCAAACTTTTGCCTCCCCTGAATCTGCCGGAATCAAACCTGAGAGAATTCGTAGTGTTGTGCTCTTACCTGCGCCATTAGGACCTAAGAAACCAACAATCTCACCTTGGCCAATGGAAAAGCTTATTCCCTTGAGTGCGTATATAATCCCATATTTTTTTGAAAGGTTAATAACTTCAACAATAGGAAGAGGTTTTTTTTCGGCACTCATTTAGTAGAACGATCAAGATGATAATCAAAAGCAATCGCAAGACCATTTAAAGTAAGATAGGGGTCAAAAATGAAATTACTAGAGTTTAATAATTTAGAAGCTCCACCGACTAAGATAATATTAGGTTCAGAATCCCAATTATTAGGGATTTCGCTTTTTAGGGCTTCGATAATATTAAGTACCATGGGATTGAAGCCATTTAATACACCAAGAAACATAGCTGATTCAGTGCTTTTTCCAACATTTTGACTTTTATATGAAGGGAGGTCGCTTAATGATAATTTTGGTAAAAGTGCGGTGCCATTGTGGAGGAAATCAAGGAACCCTTGTGGACCTGGTGCAATAATTCCGCCGCAATAACCTTCAATCGGGCTAATGAGATCAAAAGTGGTCGCAGTGCCAATATCTACAACGATTGAAAAATCTTTATATTTGGAATACGCAGAAATTGAATTTGCAATACGATCGGGACCAATTTCTGACCGTTTAGGGTAAGAGATTGGAAGGGGAGGATAGGATAGGTGAGAAAGAGGATAAAAAGGATTATTATTTTCTTTAAGTAGTGCTTGGAATTCTTTTTCAATACAAGGAACCACGTTGCAATAAGAAATAGGAGTACCCTGATTGATTAGAGGTAGAATTTCTCCGGGAAAATCTAGGACAACATGTGTAGGTATATTCTTGGACTGGATTAATTTACCATCTGTAAAGTATCCTAAATGAATACTTGAATTACCAATATCTATACAGATTAAATCGTACACTTGATTTATTGCAGAAGATCAATTTCACCGGAGCTAAATGATTTTTTAGATCCATTCGGAAATTTTAGCAAAAGGTTCCCATCATGATCGATGCCTTGGCAATTGCCTTTGGATAAGTCATCTCCTTTTAGTACGCTAATATCTTTGTTATTTAAGTAGTCGTATTCATTCCATTCTGAAAGGAAATTGGGATCAATTTTTTGATTGATGCAGTTATTATAAGATTTAACAACCATCTTTATGATCCTAGCAGTTAATGGATGCAAAGAAGGTTCTATTCCTAATTCATGGGAAATTGATGTGGGTTTTAATTTGTTTTTATTTCTGTTTAATTTTGGAGTTTGATATAAATTTATACCAAGTCCGAATATCAGAGAATTAACTCTTTCAGAATCAATAGATGCTTCGGTTAAAATCCCACCAATTTTTTTCTCATTTAAAATAATGTCATTAGGCCATTTCACCATAAATTTCTCAGTATTGAATTCATTTCTGAGCAGTTTAACGATTTGCATTCCAAGATATAAAGTAAATTTCCTAAGTTTTAACACTTCCACATTTGGTTTGAATCCAATCGATAAATATACGTTTCCGCCACTCGGACTTGTCCATTTCTTATTAAGTCTTCCCTTACCGTTTGTTTGTTTATCAGCGATAACCACAATTGGTAATTTACTTGTATTTTCTGTCAGAAGTTTTTCGGTCTCAATATTTGTGCTATTGATGGAATCATAAATGAATAACTGGCAATTTCTGTAATTAATATGTTCTAACCACGCGTAAACTAAGTTTTTATTTAATATGATTGGTTCTCCGACCAACCGATAACCAACATTTTGAATCGCCCTAATATCAATTCCTTGAAGCCTAAGCTTGTTGATTCGAGACCAAACTGCAACCCTACTAATACCAAGGGTTTGAGCTAATAAACTCCCAGATATGAAATTAGGATATGAATCCAAAAGCATTTTTAGGAGAAAGGTATTAGGGTCAGCAGTAAATTTCTTTTTTTTTATGAAATTAGGCTTTTTTGTGCCCCGTCTGACTAATATTGATTTTTTCAATTTAATACCAATCAAGACCAATATCAACCCATCTACTCGAATGAGTCGGGGCACCTGTTGAAATAAAGTCAGGGCGGCAAGATGCATAATCTTCAATATTGTTAGAGGATATCCCCCCACTTACTTCGATAATTACTTCTTGATCTATCTCTTTCCTTACATGAACTACATCTTCTAAGCTGAAGTTATCCAATAAAACTGCATTCACTTCATTACTCGTTAAGGCAAGAGCAAAATCAATGCAATCAACTTCGATTTCTATGAAAGTATTTCGAGATTTCCCTCTTAATTCTTTGGCAAAACTAATTAAATCACTTTTATTTCTTATATTTCTTGAGGCTAAGTGGTTATCCTTAATTAAAATCCGATCATGCAAACCAAGTCTATGATTGTAACTGCCACCACATCCAGTTGCATATTTTTCTAAATATCTCATCCCGGGCGTAGTTTTCCTGGTATCGAGCAGATTTACATTATACTTTTCTATCTTTTGAATAATGTTTTCCGTAAATGTTGCTATGCCAGACAACCTCTGGATAAAGTTAAGCAGTGTACGTTCAATCAATAATATTTCAGAAATATCACCTTCTATCTTTGCTATTATTGAGTTTGACGATGCAGTTTCCCCGTCTTCGCAAAGCTTTAAAAAAGTTAAATTACGAGCACCAAAAACTTCAAATATGTGCGGATAGATATTCAATCCAGAGCAGACAATTTTTTCTCTTGTTACGATATTTGCATGTTCAGTTCCGCTAACATTTGATGATTTTGTTGAAATGTCACCTTGTGATGGACATTGAAAATAATTTTTAGTGACTTCCTCCTCTAGGCAAAGTTGTAAAAGTGAATTTAAATACTTCTTATTTATCTCTTCCCATGAGATTTTCTTTTGTAAAACTGTAATGGATGAAGACTTATTCAAAGAATAGTATGATCACGCTGTTCGAGAATATTAATTGTTGAAGGAATATCTCCAATGATTTGTCTAGGATCAGGACCCACTCCTATAAACTTGATATTAGGAAGAGGATGTTGTGTCCAACCATTTGGGAATGCAATTTCTATTATGCTGGTTATCATTCTGAATATGTATCTTTTTGCCTGTTCTGGAAAATCAAAGAAGGATTCAAGATTTTGTAAATCGTTGTGCCAACCTTCGAATTCCTCATAAATAGGCTTGATTTCGTTTCTCCTTTGCTCGTCTTCGGGCACATCTTTAATTATTTTACCATTTGATAATTGATAAGCGGTACAAATCTTCAGCTTTTGATTTTCGTCAGATGGTAGTGTTAAAGCGTCTAACTTATTAATAACTAACTGGTCAAAACCTCCATATCTTAGTGCAATTCCTTTTTCTACAGCGTCAAACCAACCAACCATTCTTTGCCGACCTGTAGAAGTGCCAAATTCTAGTTTTGCCAGTTTTGAACCAATTGGGTCTGTTGTGTGATCAATTTTTGTAATAAAATGATGGGTTCCAACTTTTGTATCATATGCTTTACAGCAGCCAACTTGATCAATTTCTTGTAATGGAATTCCGCCTGACAAAAAAAATTCTCCTCCGAAAGTATGGGAGGCAGTAACATTTGGAGTAAATCCATGCCTTTTATCTAACCAAAATGCTTGTCCAAATTCTGCAACAATTTTTTTATTTCCCTCTAAAGTACTTAATAACAAGTTGCGACCATCTTTGATGCAGTCACAAATTTGTTGTCCAGCGTGCCAATATGCTTCTTCTATTTGATCTTCATTGAAACGAAATGGTTCATCTGTCTTAAACGAACTAAATAAGAATTCTTCTTCATCAAAAATTTTCTTTTCTACAGAATCAATATTCGCTTTTTTTTCGGCTTCAGAAAGGATTTTAAAGAATTCAAACCAGTTTTCTTCGCTCACCTTGCAGACATACTTAATGGTATCTTCTGCTCTAGAAATTTTCTCCCTTAATTTTTTTGAAAATATTTTTCTATCCTTTTTGAATACCGAATAAAATATTTGCCATTGGCCTGTTTCATCTGAATAGGCAGGGCTTATACCTCTTCCAGTTGAGCCGCGTTTTGGTTCACCTAACTGGTTTACTCTGTAGTTTTCCCATGCAAGGTCTAGAATCCTATGGGTTACATCACTAACTTGACATTTCTCATCAATAGCTAAGCGGTCTAATACCGAGATGCCAATATGTTCCAGAGGTTTTGCTTCCCAAAGAAATTTCCGCGGGTCCGCAACTACGCCTGCACCGATGAGCAGATTCTTAACTTCAGGATTACTAACCCCGGAAGGTAGTAAATTCAACTTAAGGCCTGCAGCAGTATGACCTGCATTGGCTCCACCATTTACTTTCATCACACACTCAACATGTTGTCCATGAACACGGTAGACTTCGTCCATAACTTCATGAACTACACGCCCCTTGCCTTCATCTCCCATGCTAATTCCGATTACGGATATAATATTAGACTTAAAGGGCTTAAGATTAGAATCATTCACAATTTGTTATTCTAATGATTAAAGTCGCTGCTCTTAACTTGAATTACATCATGAGGAGCCGATTCTCTCTGTCCAGCTGGAGTAACGCGTACATACCTCGCTTGTTTGCGTAAGGCACTTAGGTCTTTAGCTCCTAAATAACCAAGTCCAGCTCGAACCCCACCGGCAAGTCCGTTAATTGTTTCCTTAAGGGAGCTAGAAACTTCTTTTAGCGCTTCAATACCCTCGGGTGTACTTTTTTCACTCAGTTCGCTCTTATTATGACCGTATCTGGCAGCTGAACCATGCTTCATTGCTTCAAGACTTCCCATCCCACGATATTGCTTATAATATTTTCCTTCAATTTCAATAATTCTACCAGGAGATTCCCTGCAACCAGCAAGAAGTCCACCGCATATTACCGCATTGGATAAGGTCAGTGCTTTTACTATATCCCCCGATTTATTAATTCCACCATCTGCGATTATCGAAATATTTTTGTTTATATTGGCACGCTTTGCTGCATAGAGGGCACTCATTTGAGGAATACCCACCCCAGCAACAATTCGAGTCGTACAGATTGAGCCCGGACCTTGGCCAATTTTTACAGAATTAGCTCCTGCTTCTGAAAGGTATTCAACTCCTTCTGCTGAAGTGACATTTCCAGCCATAATTGGAAGATCAGGAAAAGAAGCTCGAATCATACGAGTTGCATCACCAACACCTTTCGTATGCCCATGGGCAGTCGAAATAGCGACTATGTCTAATCCTTTATTTAGCATTTCGCCAACATGTGCGATTAAATCATTGCTCTTGATTTCTCCATCTAAATCACGTGGAACCGTAATTGCCGCTCCGCAACGAAGCCGAAAGTTAGAATCTCGAGCAGGTCGCAAATTTTCACTATTTTCATCAATAATTTGCTCGATATCGCTAAGAGTATAGAGTCCTTGCAATCTGTCCTCTTCATCGACAACGAGTAGCTTATGTATGCCAATGTGGTCACTGAAAAATTTGTCAGCTGTAGCTATGGGATCTTTTCCAACTTCCGAATTGGCTATTGTGTAGACCTCATTTCGTTCCAGCATGCCTTCTGTGACTTTTCTATCCTTGTACCTATTCTTAACTACTCTTCCTGGCAGCAAACCCATCAACTTTCCTTTATCATCTACAATTGGGAAAGTTCTGAACTGAAAATTTTTCTCCTCGATTAGATTGAGAACATCCCCGACAAACTTATCGGCAGTAATCGTAATTGGGTCTTGTATTAATCCATGTACATGGTGTTTGACTCTGGTAAGTTCCTTAATTTGTTGCCTTTTAGACATATTATAGTGAATTAAGCCTAACCCACCGTTTAGTGCCATACCGATTGCCATTTCGGATTCCGTTACTGTATCCATGTCAGAGGAAATAATGGGTATTGATAAACTAATCTCCTCAGATAATGTGGTGTCAATCCTTACTTCTTTGGGTACAAGCTCAGAGTATCGGGTAGCGAGGCTAATATCATCAAATGTGAGACCAAATGGAGAGCATTTGGGAAAGAATTCATCGGACGCTAAGTAAATTTCATTATCCATGATAGGCTTTTGTCTTTAGTTGACTATGTTTATATGTTTCAAAGCATTCTACTTCTCAAGTATAAACGATGAGTGAAATTCGAGAATTTAAAAGATATAATCTAAAATTTAAAACTTCGACGAAGTCTGCCCATGGTGCATGGGCAGAAAAAGAGGGTTTGATCTTTATGGAAAAGAGTGAATCTGGTGTCAGTACTTTTGGAGAAGTTGGAATTGTCACTGGTTTTAGTAAACATACCCTTGGTGATTTAATTGATGAGGCTAAAGCATGGGTTTTGGGGGGTAGAATCGAGCGATATAAATTTATACAACCCGCATTAAGTTGTTTGAAATCAGACTTATGGAATCAAGATTTGAACCATCAAACAGAGGTTAGGTATGCAAAAATGTTCCAAGATTTCGGTGAAATTAATGAACCTAACCAAACCATAAAGAAAAAGATAGGTTTAGAAGATATAAAGATAGAGATTAAAAAAATTACTTCATGGTTTGACAAAATGCCGGTCTCAACTCGTGTAAGGTTGGATGCGAACGAATCGCTCAATTACGAGAAGTTGCTCAGATGGATGGATGCACTTTATGAAAATCCAAAACTTGATTTTATTGAACAGCCTTTATCTGGTATACCCGACGATAAATTATTGAAATTGGTTGAAGAGAATGATTTCCCGGTTGCCTTAGATGAATCTATTTTCGCGTTAGGTAAGCCTAGCAAACTCTTAGATATGGGTTGGTCCGGCTTTTTTGTACTTAAACCCAGTCTTCTAGAGGACTGGGATGAAACGATCGATTTCATAAAGCACAACGCCAATAAGTCTGTTGTTTCTACAGTCTATGAAAGCCCATTTGGGTTTGAGGCTCTTTTAAGAGTTTGCAGATTTTCCAATCTAGTATCCGGTGTTGATAGGTCAATTTTCTTTGGTAATGCTCTTGAAATTGAGTCTCATCATTCTGATCCTTTTCTGGTACCAAGTGCATCCATAGAGGAATTAGAAATACTTTGGGATAAATTTTAATATTATTTCGAAAAAAGAAAATGAATTTCAGTTGTCTTGATTCTTTAAATCAATCCTCAAATCCTAGTCTTCACTATGCAATGAAAGTACTTTCAATGTATGAGGATATTGGTTCTGTAGAGTTTTTAAAAGAAGACCCCAAACTTTTGGGAACCGATATAGTTAATAAAATCACGGTTCCGCAAAGTCGAATATTCCGAACGAGTGGTACTAGTGGGGTTCCCCAAAAAGTTTACCATAATGAAGAAACAATTACTTTTGCAGTAGAAGCCCTTCTCGATCGAATAGGTAGAGAAAATTACTCTTCTTTTTGCTGTTTACCACTGAACCATGTAGGAGGTTGGATGCAAGTTGAGCGTGCCTTTCGGACTGGAGGTTCGGTACTATTTGGCGACTATAAAGATCTTGCTGAAGTAGATATGGTTAAAATCTTGAAGCATCGCTGGATTTCATTGGTACCAACTCAATTACATGTTCTTTTGAATTCAAGCCTAGGTTTGAAGAACTTACGTTCTAGTATTGGAATATTTGTTGGTGGTGCTGAGTTACCACCTGCTATAGAAATGAAGGCAAGAGAAGCAGATATTCCACTTTGGCCATGCTATGGAATGACCGAGACTGCTGGAATGATTACAGCATTGGATTCGGATAGTTTTCTTGATCATGGTTCCGGAGTGGGCACTTGTCTTTCCCATTCAAGAATCAAAATTGTGGAAGGTCGATTCAGTATTAACTCTAAAAGCCTATGCTATCGATTTGGAGAATCAAAAATACCCAAAAACGACTGGTATGAAACTCAAGATTTAGGTACTTTTGAGGCTAATATTGGATTCAGAATTACTGGGCGTACGGATCGGTGTATCATCACTGGTGGTGAAATGGTTAGCCCTCAAGTGGTTGAGAGTTTTCTGCGAGAAACTTCTCTTGTGACCGATTGCATGGTGGTGGGTGAAGAGGATAATCATTGGGGACAACGAGTCACTGCCCTCATAATCCTTAAGTCCAATGCTAAACTTGATGATCTTAAGAAAATCGCTAGGAAAAGTTTAACTAGCATTGAATATCCAAAAGATTGGAAGGTTGTTGAGGCAATTCCAATTTCAGAAATGGGAAAGCTCAAAGAATAGCCTAG
>CESN01033053.1_pt1 | contig 17324 bp, 15 predicted proteins | sample 531181 | NCBI WGS metagenome assembly CESN01 (sample SAMEA2621990, study PRJEB7988) | marine metagenome | isolation source: saline water (ENVO:00002010), including
AATTATAACATCATCTACTCGTCCAGTTATCCAATAATAGCCATCTTTATCTCTTCTGCACCCGTCACCTGTAAAATACTTTCCATCAAATTGCGAAAAATAAGTTTCTATAAACCTTTTATGATCCCCATAAACAGTTCTCATTTGTCCTGGCCAAGATTGAGCAATACATAATCTTCCTTGTGCTTCACCTTTCAAAGTTTTACCACTTTTATCAACAATAACTGGCTTAATACCATAAAATGGTTTTGTAGCTGATCCAGGTTTTAGGTCTAAAGCTCCAGTCTGAGGGCTTATCAAAATTCCTCCTGTTTCTGTTTGCCACCACGTGTCTACAATTGGGCATTTCGAGTCTCCAACAGCTTTGTAATACCATTCCCAGGCCTCAGGGTTTATTGGTTCCCCTACAGTTCCTAAAAGTTTTAAAGATTTTCTTGAAGTTTTTTTAACAGGACCATCGCCTTCTCTCATTAGAGCTCTAATAGCTGTTGGAGCGGTATAAAATATATTAACTTTGTATTTATCCACTATTTGCCACCACCTAGATGAGTCAGGAAAAGTTGGAATACCCTCAAACATTATTGTTGTAGCTCCATTTGCTAATGGACCATATATTATGTAGCTGTGACCTGTAATCCAACCAATATCAGCAGTGCACCAATAAATGTCTTTCGGTTTGTAATTAAATATATACTGGTGAGTCATTGAAGCATAAACCATATATCCCCCAGTTGTATGTAGAACACCTTTAGGTTTACCGGTTGAACCAGATGTATATAAAATAAACAAAGGATCTTCCGCATTCATTTCCTCAGGTTCGCAACTTGAAGATACATTTTTAGTTATTTCATGATACCAAACATCTCTGTTATCATCCCAGTCTATTTCTTTACCTGTTCTTTTAACTACCACACACTTTTTTACATTTGGACAACTTTCTAAAGCTTCATCAGTAATAGTTTTTAAAGGAATTGACTTACCCCCCCTAACACCTTCATCAGCTGTTACAACATAATCAGATTCACAATCATTTATTCTTCCAGCAATACTATCAGGAGAAAAACCTCCAAAAATTATTGAATGAATTGCCCCAATCCTTGCACATGCAAGCATGGTATATGCAAGCTCTGGAATCATTGTTAAATAAATTGTAACTCTGTCACCTTTTTGAACTCCAATTTCTTTAAGCCCATTTGCGATTTTACAAACTTCGTTGTGAAGTTGTTTGTATGATATTTTTTTTTGTACTTTTGGGTCGTCTCCAACCCATATAATGGCAGTTTTATCTTTATTATTTTTAAGATGTCTATCTATACAATTTGCAGAGGCATTTAGTGTACCATCATAAAACCATTTAATATGTACATCTGTTTTACTGTATTTAACATCTTTAATTTTTTTGTAGGGTTTTATCCAAGTAATTCTTTTACCCTCTGTTTTCCAGAAACCATCGTTGTCTTTGAGTGATTGACTGTATTTTTTTTCGTAAGTTTTTTTGTTTACTAAAGCTTTTTTTAGCCATTCCGATTTAGTTTTGTAAATTCTTTCACCACTATCCTTATTTATATTCTTTGATGCTTTTTGTTTACCTTTTCTTCTTGCCTTAAGAGTTTTATTTTTTCCTCTTGATTTTCTTTTAACTTTTTTCTTTTTTTTTCTTTTAACCATTTTTTTTTATATTACCCATCCTATTTAAAATCTTCCAGCTTTTAGAGTCAATAGGCATTACTGATAGTCTGCTTTGTTTTATAAGGGGTAATTGTAGCAGATGATGATTTTTTTTAATATTTTTCAAACTTACAGGATTTTTTATCTTTTTTTCAAACTTTACTTTGACTGCTACAAACCTACCATCTTTATCTGTTGGATCAATAAACGCTTCTTTTATAACTTTCACTATACCAACAATCTCTTTGCCAATATTTGAATGGTAAAAAAAACACAGATCACCAGACCTCATTTTTTTTAAATTATTTGCAGCCTGGTAATTTCTTACCCCATCCCAAATTGCACCTTTAAGACCAGCCCCCTTTTGTTGATCAATTGACCATACATCTGGCTCAGACTTTAATAACCAATATTTCATTTTATGATAGGTTTTTTATTATAGATTATTTATATTTAATTATGAATAATAAATTAAATAATGTTCTCGATCTAATAAAAAAACACCAATTTTCTGTAGCTGAAAAATTATGTGAAGGGATGTTTGCAGAGGAAAAGGAAAATTTTGAGTTTCTTAATATTTACGGATATATACTTTACAAGATTGATAAAGTAAATGAGGCAATAAAACAATGGGAACATTTATTAAATATTAATTCAGATTACTTTTTAGCTTATAACAATTTAGGAAATGCTTTTTCAAAAAAAAAAGAATATGTTAAATCAATTGAAAATTTCAAAAAAGCTTTAAAATTAAACCCTAATTATTTCGAGGCTCAATACGGATTAGGTAACGTATACTCAAAAACCTGGAATTTTAACGACGCATTGCTCCATTTAAATAATTCTATTGAGTTAAGACCAAATTATTTGCCAGCCCTTAAGAGTAAGGTTGTACTTTTAAGATTGATGAATAAAAAAAAAGAGGCATTAGAACTTTTGAATGAATTAGTTCAGATTGATAGTGGTGATCCCCAAATTTATTTTGAAAAAGCTGAGACGTTAGCTTCATTAGGCAGAACTTCCGAAGCTATAGAATCTTATAAAAATACCTATATTCTAGATCCGAATTATCCTTATGTCTTAGGACACCTGGTTTACGAAAAATTAAATATTTGTGAGTGGAAAAATATTGAGGATGAGATCAAAGAAATTAAAAAAGGTTTAATTGAGAAAAAAAAAACTTGCGGTCCATTAGAAGCCTCTACTTTTTTTGACTCACCAGAATTCCAAAGAATTACAGCAAAAACTTGGATTAAAAGTATAGACTTAGATAAAAAAAAAACAGAAAAAAAGATTTTGAAAAAAAAAAAAATTCACATTGGATATTACTCTGCCGATTTCAGAGATCACGCTGTAGGACATCTCATCGCAAAAATGCTAGAATCTCATGATAAATCAAAATTTTGTATTTTTGGTTTCTATTTTGGGAACAAACATTCAGAAAAAGATATTTACCATATAAGATTTAAGAAAATTTTTGATGAATTTTATGATATTCGCTCTTTGAGTGATAACAAAGTAAGAGAATTGTCAAATAGTCTTAGTATCGATATAGCGGTCGACTTGATGGCACACACAGGAGGAGAGGAAGGCCGATTAAGTATCTTTTCTGATAGATGTGCACCATTTCATGTAAATTTTTTGGGTTATCCAGGTACAAGTGGAGCTAATTTTATAGATTACATAATTGCTGACAAAGTTATAATACCAGAGGAAAATAAGAAATTTTATTCTGAAAAAGTTATATATTTGCCAAACTCTTACCAACCGAGTGAGAAAAATAGAAACATTTCTACTAAGAAAATTTCAAAAGAGCTTTTGAAATTACCTGAAGATAAATTTATTTTTTGTTGTTTTAATTCTAATCAAAAAATTTTACCTGAGATCTATACGAGTTGGGCAAATGTTCTAAATAAGGTTCCAAATAGCATATTGTGGCTTTTATCTGGGAACAAAAAATCAGATCAAAATTTAAGGATTGAAGCTGAAAAAAGAGGTGTTGATAAAAGTAGGATACTATTTGCAGAAAAACTCCCAATAAATGAACATTTGGCTAGAATTAAATTTGCAGATTTATTTTTAGATACTTTTCCTTACAATGCACATACTTCCTGTAGTGATTCATTATGGGCTGGGGTTCCAGTTCTTACTAAAATTGGTCAATCTTTTCCTTCTAGGGTTGCAGCTAGTTTATTGATAACTAGTAATCTTAAAGAGCTTATAACCAACACAAATCAAGATTATGAAAACAAAGCAGTCGAAATAGCCAATGACCCTGATTATCTTAAAAATTTGAAAAAAAAAATAAATGATACAAGAAATACTAATCCACTTTTTAACAGTGAGTTATTCGCTCGTAATTTAGAAAAAATTTATAGTAAAATAGTTAACTAAATAATTATAAAATGACGCCAGGTCCCTTTAAAAATTTTGCGTTGATATCGAGTGCCCACCGGGGCATAACACGAAAGTTTAGTTTATTAAATTTACGCTTTTTAAATTTTTCTAAACCTGCAACAGCAATCATCGCTGCATTATCGGTGCAGAACTTTTCTTTTGGGAATATTATTTTGAAATTATGTTTTAAACAAACATCTTTCAAGGTTTTTCTAACCTGCTTGTTGGCTGCAACACCACCTGCGACTATAAATTGATTTGCTTTATTTTTTTTTTTAAATTCCTGTATTGCCACCTCAGTTTTTTTTTTTAGTATTTCCAATATAGTTTTTTGGAAAGAAGCAGCTAAATCATATACATCTTTTTCTGTTTTAACTAGATTTTTAGATCTTAATATTGCTGTTTTAAGTCCAGCGAAAGACATGTTGCAGCCTCCTTTATTTAAAATAGGCTTAGGAAAATTAAATCTATATGGATCCCCTCTTTTTGCGTACTGTTCAATTTTTGGTCCACCTGGAAATTTAAGACCTAAAAGTTTTGCCGTTTTATCAAAAGTCTCTCCCAAGGCATCGTCAATTGTTGTACCTAACCTTTTATAATTATTTAAACCTTTTACAGTTAAATATTGTGTATGGCCTCCAGAAATTAATAAAAGAAGGTACGGGTAATTTAAGTTGGTTTCTAACTTTGGACTTAATGCATGGCCCTCTAAATGGTTTATAGCAATAAATGGTTTATTTAAAGCAATAGCTAAGGCTTTGGCAAAATTCACACCGACTGATAAACATACTATTAACCCAGGTCCTGCTGTAGCAGCAATGGCATCAATTTGACTTAATTTTATTTTACTTTTATTTAGCGCAGCCTTTGTTATTAAGTCAATTTTGTCTAAATGTGATCTTGCAGCCAATTCAGGAAATACTCCCCCATATTTTCTGTGAATATTATGTTGGCTGGAGACAATATTGGATAATATATTTGGAGGTTTTTTACCATTATTTTGTATGATGGATACTGCTGTTTCGTCACAACTAGTTTCTATACCCAATATTATTGGTTTTTTTTTCATATAATTATTTCTATTAATATAATTTTATTACAAAATATAGGAATATTAGAACCTAATGAAAAAAAAAAATATAATAGTTGGTGCAAGAGGAAGTAAATTAGCCGTAAAATATGCAGATACTGCCATAAAACAAATTAGAAAAATTTATTCAGGCAACATTGAATTAAAAAAAATTACAACAAAAGGTGATTTAGTTTTAGATCGAAAAACTTCTGAGATAGGGGGAAAGGGAGAGTTTATTAAAAATATTGAGAATGAGCTGTTACAAAAAAAAATTGATATAGCTATACATTCTTTGAAAGATATTCCCTCAGAGGATACTAGAGGATTAGTTTTAAAATCTTTTTTAAAAAGAAATTTTCCAAATGAAGTCTTAATTAGTAATAAAAATATTAGTCTCAAAAAATTAAATAAAAATTCTGTTGTTGGAACATCATCGGCTAGGCGGGAATTTCAAATAAAAGTTAAAAGACCAGATTTAAAAATTCAGTTAATAAGAGGAAATATAGATACGAGAATAAACTTGTTAAATAAAAAAAAATACGATGCAATCATTCTTGCTAAAGCAGGCATTTGTTCTTTAAACATGAAACATTTAATTTCTGAGGAATTTAAATGTGAAGAAATAGTTCCATCAGCAGGTCAAGGTATAGTAGTATTACAAGCTAGGAGTGATGATATTGAAATTTTGGATATGCTTCAAAAAATAAATAATCAGGAAGCTCAAATTATGGCAAACTGCGAAAGAGAAGTTTTAAAAATTCTTAATGGAGATTGTGAAACAGCAGTAGGTGTTTATTCTGAAATTAAAAATAACAAAATAAAAATTATTGCTGAATTGTTTTCAATAAATGGAGAAGATAGATACTTTTGTGAAGAAATTGATGATATAGGTAATTCAATAAAAATTGCTAGAAAAATTGGAAAATATTTAAAGGCAGAGTCAAAAGGAAACTACAAAATTTAAATGCATATATTATTAACAAGACCACTTGAGGACTCTAAGGAGCTAATCTTAAGTTTTAAAAAGAAAGGGCTTAAGGTTTCGCATTTACCGTTATTAAATATAAAAAAAATTAATTACGAGCCTATAAACTTCAATAATTTTAATGCAATTATTTTTACAAGTTCTAATGCAATACGTAACTTAAATGTTGCTCTTATAAGTAAAGACATAAATTGTTTTTGTGTTGGCTCTGGTACAGAAAAAATTGCTAAATTAAATGGTTTCCAAAACATTTTTGCTGCTGAAGGGAATGTAAATAATTTAAAAGAAATTATTTTACAGAATTTAAAACATGCAAATAAAAAAATTTTATATGTGAGTGGTGAGCTTGTATCTAGTGACCTAGACAAAGATCTTATATTAGAGGGTTATAAAGTAAAAAGACTTATTAATTACAGTGTTACTCACAATTCAGAGTTAGATGTAAATTTTTTAAATGAATTTAAAAAGGAAATTCCGAATATTGTTTATATATATTCTGAAAACAGCGCCAGAAGTTTTTTAAATTTGATCAAAAAATACGATTTAGTTGATTATTGGATGAATACCAACTTAATGTGTATTGGTGAAAAAGCCTCGTCAGTATTGAATATTATTAAGTGGAAGAAAATTTTTTTATTTAATCCTGGAGAAGAAGAATTTTTATTATATAAAATTTAAACATGGAAGTTTTAACTAATTTTACCAATTTGTTTTTGTCTGTTTGGGACAAAGGTATATTAGGAGTTGATATAGGCCAAATTTTAATTGGTTTAGTGATTTTTTTTATTTTTCTACTATTTAGGGGTTTAATAAGTAAATTAATAATTAAAAAATTGGAACTTATTTCTAAAAGAACAACTAACAAATTAGATGATACATTTGTTAAAGCTATGGTTGGGCCAGCTAGATTTCTTCCGATTGTGCTTGGTTTTTTCTTCGCGAGTTACTATATGACTTTTTCTGATGAAACTAGATCATTTGTAGATAATATTAACAGAACATTAATAACAATCTTGCTTTTTTGGGTTATTCATCAAATTATTGAGCCAATATCTTACATACTAAGTGGACTAGATAAAATTCTAACGAGAGAATTAATTGGATGGATTATTAAATCATTAAAAATACTAATCTTTATTTTAGGCGCAGCAGCAGTTTTAGAGTTATGGGGTATAAAAATAGGACCAATAATTGCAGGCCTAGGTTTGTTCGGTGTTGCTGTTGCACTTGGCGCTCAGGATTTATTTAAAAACCTAATTTCAGGAATATTGGTTTTAGTTGAAAAAAGATTTAAAATGGGTGATTGGATTTACGTGGAAGGCACAATTGAAGGTATAGTAGAAAAAATTGGATTCAGGTCAACAACAATTAGAAAGTTTGATAAATCTTTAGCAATTATACCAAATTTCCAATTTGCTGAAAATGCAGTTATCAATGTCAGTCAAACTACTAATTGGCGAATTAATTGGATAATCACATTGCAATACGACACCACTGTAGATCAACTAAAAAATATAAGGGATCAGATAGAGGATCATATTGTTAATAATGATGATTATAACAAGGATGTTGGTTTAGCAGTTAGGGTAGACAAATTTTCAGACAGCTCAATAGATATGTATATTAGATGTTTTACTAGAACTAACAGATGGAACGAGTGGCTAAAAGTGAAGGAAAAATTGGCACTAACTGTTAAAGAAATTGTAGAAAAAAATAAAGCATCTTTCGCATTTCCTAGTCAATCAATTTATGTCGAAAAAAAATGATAGCTATCTATTACTTGTTAATTCAATTGTTAAAACTTTATACTTATGTAGTAGTTGCAAATGTAATAATAAGCTGGTTAGTAGCATTTAATGTTTTGAATACTTCTAATAGATTTGTTTATTTGTTACTGGACTTTACATATAGATTAACAGAACCTTTATTAAATAAGATAAGAGGTTTTCTGCCAAATCTTGGAGCTTTTGATATTTCCCCAATAATTCTTCTTTTGTTGATATGGTTTGTAGAAATGTGTATGAAGATTTATATAGCACCTTTGATATTTTAATAAAAAATGAAACTAATTGATGGAAAAAAAATAGCAGCTAACTTAAGGACTGAGCTTAAGGAGGAGATAATTAAACTAAAGGAAAAGCATAATAAAGTCCCAAATTTGTCTGTCATATTGGTCGGTGATTATGTACCTAGCCAGATATATGTGCGTAACAAAAAAAAATCAGCTTTGGAAATTGGTTTAAAATCCGAGATTATAAAATACCCCGCAGATGTTGAAGAAGTAACTATACTAAAAAAAATTGAAGAACTTAACAAAAACAAGAACATCTCAGGTATACTAGTTCAATTACCTTTACCAAATCATATTAATAAGAAAAAAATTATCGAGGCCGTATCTCCAAATAAAGATGTTGATGGTTTTCATCCTTACAATGTTGGCAATCTATCATCTGGATATGAAAGCTTAGTTCCATGTACACCATTAGGATGTTATTTACTTATTAAAAAAATTGTCCCAGATTTAAATGGGAAAAAAGCGGTAATTATAGGAAGATCAAATTTAAATGGGAAACCCATGGCTCAACTTTTATTAAAGGAAAATTGTACTGTAACAATAACACATTCTAAAACTAATGATCTAAAAGAAGAGTGTTTACAAAGCGATATTGTTGTTGTGGCGGTTGGAATACCTAATTTAGTAAAGGGTGATTGGATTAAAAAAGACGCAATAGTTATAGATGTTGGTATTAACAAAACCAAATATGGAATTGTTGGTGATGTCAATTTTGAGGAGGTCTCAAAAGTTGCTAAAGCTTTAACTCCGGTGCCTGGTGGAGTTGGCCCTATGACAATTGCATGTTTACTGAAAAATACTGTAGAATGTTTTAAAAGATCACTTAAATAAACTTAAAAGCGCAGTATTGAATTCTTTACTAGCTATTTTTGTATCATATAAACTTTCAATAGCTTTTTGTTGATAATATTTTTTCATCTCTAGCAGCTTATCATTATTAGCAATTTTAATTGCTAAATTGACATAATCTTCTTTATTTTTTGCAATTGGTGGATTTTCAATATTCATTTGTTTGTACGCAGCTAAAACAATTCGCGACTTTATAAATTTGTTTGGCATTGTTACGGTGGGTGTCCCATAAAACATAGACTCGTGAAATGAATTACCTGCGCCGAAATATATAGGATCTAACAATACCGATGATGAACCTAAATGATTAACAAAATCCTGATGACTTAAAGGATCTAAAAATACTATCCTATCTAAGTCACATTTTTTATTTTTTCTTAAACGATCTATAAGCTTTTCATAATAAACTTTGTTTACGTCTTTAATTAAATATAAAGTTCCCTTTTTATCTTTTTCTAAAATATCAAACAAAAAATTATCAAATTCAGGATGAAATTTGTATAAAGTTTGGGGACAAGAATAAATATTTTTTCTGGAAATTTCATGATCTTCTAATTTTTTATCTACAATCGGTCTAGAATAAATCATTGGTAAATGATTAATATAAAGAAACTTTTCAGAATAGTATTTACTGGTTTCCTCATCAACCAAACTTTTGGAACATAAAAAGAAATCAATTGTATCGCTACCAGTGGTCTCTGGGTGTCCCCAAGACATTATTTGATACTTAGCTAAACGTATCATAGATAAATAATACATTTCAGTAGACATACCAATATCAGGATAAAATAAAATATCGAATTGATTTTTTTCAAAATACTCTATTTTTTCTCTCAACTTAACTGGCAAAATTGTATTTTTTAATAGTCCCTGCTTTTCCTTCTCTAAAAATTCATCAAAAATCATTCCTGGTTTAGTTTTCCTTGAGTGGAATACGTTAATTTCGAACTTCTCTTTCTCTAAATCAAAAATAATGTCTTTAAAGAGTTTGCCAATTGTATGTGAGGTAAAAAACTCAGAGACAAAACCAATTTTAATTTTATCGGTTATTTTTCTGTTAACTGAATAATTTTTATTCAATTCAGGGTAAAGTTTACGAATTGCTTTTACACATTTTTTACTCAAATTTAAATTTTCTTTGTCACTGTAAGATAATTCAAAATGTGGCACTTGAATTATTTGATCTTCATCATAATTTAAGCCCGAACATTCTTTTATAATATCATCGTAGCAAAGTTCGATTTTTTTTCTAAAATCATTAATTTCATCTCCACTTTTAGGTATAAATGGAAACAATAAATTTTTTTGATACTCCCACTTAGGGTTCATCAGTTTTTTCTTTAGACCTTCTTGAATAATATCTATCATTTCATCTATCTTATCTTGACTTTTTAAAACTGAGGCTAAGAATTGAAAAATGAAAGGCTCTTTTTCGTTTAGAGTAATTATTTGTTTGATTGTAAGTTCTGCATTCTTAAAATCTGAGGAAAAAGCATATGCATGGGCTAGGTTTCTAAGTATTGATAAATTTTTAGGTATATGCTCAAGCAATTTATTAAATAACTCAATAGACTTTTTAAAATTTTTAGCCTTTAAATTATCGTAAGCTATTTTGAATAGTTCATCTGCGGAAATTTTATTCACAAATTATACCTGTAACTTTATTTCAAATTTATTAAAACAAGATTTAATAAAAGTTTTAAGAAAGTTTAGATCTTCCACCATCAACACCTATTATTTGACCAGTTATCCAAGAACTATCATCAGATAATAAAAATTGTGCCATTGCAGCAGCATCTCGCCCTTCTCCAACCCTTTTGAGAGGATGTGCTTTTGCTACACCATCAGCAATCAACTTATTTTTTAATATTGGTTCAGCAATTTTTGATTTTGTTAAACTTGGCGCAATACAATTCACTCGTATGTTAGGAGCAAATTCAGCTGCAAGAGAGACTGTTAATCCTTCAATAGCTCCTTTTACGGATGCAATTATACTGTGGTTTGTAAAACCCCTTTGAACTGCCACAGTTGAAAACATTACAATAGAGCCTTTATTTTTTTTTAAATTTTCTTGAAAATTTTTAATGGTTTCAATTATAGGAAAAAAATTAAGTTCAAGACATTTCATAAAATCATCTTTTTTTACAGCTCTCAGTGGTTTTAGATCGATCGAGCCTACACAGTAAGCAATTCCTGCTATTTCTTTATTTTCAAAGTTACCTTTTAATTCTTTAATCGAATTTTCATTTAAAACATCAACCACACTATAATTACAGTTTAACTCTGCAGATATCTCTTTAAGTGCCCGTTCATCTCTGCCAATTATTTCTATATCTTGGTTCTTATTAGCCATCATTTTTGCAAGATTAGAGCCGATAGAACCTGTCGCACCAAAAATTAAATATTTTCCTGACATATCGTATAATAATATTTATAAATAAATTATGAAATTATTTATTATACTTGGAAATCAACTATTTCCATTAAAATATTTAAATCCCTTCAAAAAAGATTACCATTTTTTTATGGCAGAGGATTATGGATTATGTACATACGAAAAGCATCATAAGCTTAAAATCCTCCTTTTTTTGTCATCTATGAGGTCGTATTTCGATAATTTAAAAAAAAATAATTTTAAGGCCACATATTCAAAAATAGAGGACTCAGACTTCAAATTAGATTATTTATCTAAAATTCAAAAAATTATTAAGAAAAATAGAATTAAAGAATTATATTGTTTTGAAATTGAAGATAAACCTTTTGAAAAAAAAATTTTAGATTTTGGCAAAAAAAGTAAAATTAAAATTAATATTATTACTTCACCGATGTTTTTAAATTCTAGGGCAGATTTTAAAAATTATTTGTCTAAATCTAAAAAACCCTTCATGGCCGTATTTTATAAAGAGACAAGAAAAAAGATGAACATATTAATGAACGGTGATGCCCCCATCGGTGGAAAATGGAGTTTTGATGAAGACAACAGAAAAAAACTACCTAAAAATATTAAAGTTCCACCTTTCCCAAAAATAAGTCAGTCCAAACATACATTAAACCTAAAAAGCTCTATAGAAAAAATATTTGCTAAACACCCCGGTTCAACTAAAAATTTTTGGTTTGCAACAGAATATAAAGATGTTTTAAAATTATTAGACTTTTTTATTAAAGAAAAATCAAATCTTTTTGGTGATTATGAAGATGCAGTCGATCAAAGCAATAATATACTTTTTCACAGCGCTCTTAGTCCATATATTAATCTAGGAATTATCACTCCAGAAATAATATTAGAAAAAATTTTAAATAGTCATAAAAAAAATAAAATCAGATTAAATTCTTTAGAAGGATATATAAGGCAAGTAATAGGATGGCGGGAATTTATGAGGGGAATTTATCAAAATTATTACAAAGAATTAGAAACAGGCAACTTTTTTAAACACAGCCGTAAAATGAAAAGTTCATGGTATCAAGGAAACACTGGATTACCACCTTTAGATTACTCTATTAACAATGCAAATTATAATGGCTGGTCCCATCACATAGAGAGATTAATGATATTATCTAATATTATGAATCTATGTGAAATAAAACCAATCTATGTCTATAAATGGTTTATGGAAATGTTTGTCGACTCCTCAGATTGGGTCATGTCCCCAAATGTTTATGGAATGGGTTTATTTAGTGATGGTGGAATATTTGCAACAAAACCATATATATGCGGTTCCAGCTATTTTTTAAAAATGATGGATTTTAAAAAAGGTGATTGGTGTAATATAATGGATGGTCTTTATTGGCGATTTATAAATAAAAATAGAAATTTCTTTCTTAAAAATCCAAGACTATCGATGATGGTAAGAATTTATGATAAAATGAACTTACCTAGAAAAAAAACTATTTTAGCTGCAGCTGATAAATTTATAAAGGACAACACAAATGCCAATTAAAGTTTTTTTTAATAATTCTTGCAATATTTGTAAACTTGAAATTGATCATTATAAGAAAATTTCTGATGAAAATTTGCAGTGGATAGACATTACGAACAATCAAGAAGCAATTAATCTTACATCCAAAACTAAAGCTGAGCTTTTAAGAAGATTACATGTAATTGAAAATGGGGAAGTTATAGGCGGTGCTAAAGCATTTATCGTTATATGGTCTAAAATTCCAAAATATAATTTTTTGGCAAAGATTCTTGGCTTCAAACCTGTCTTTTTTTTGTTTCACTATGTTTATGAATTTGTAGCTTATTTCTTATTTTTAAAGAACAAACACCAACTTAATGAAAAAACAAAATTTACCAACTAAGATGTGCCCAATTTGTGAAAGACCTTTTACATGGAGAAAAAAATGGAGGCTAAATTGGGAAAAAGTAAAGTACTGCTCTAAAAAATGTTCAACAAAAAGGTAAATTACTTAAATAAACTTATAATTGTTATTTTTTTAATGTTATCAATTAATAATTCTCGCGCAGAATTTTTTAAAGATCTCTCTAATATCATAAAGATTAATAATGATAGGCTTAGCTATGGAATTTCCGTAACAGATATAAATATGGATGGAAATTATGAATTTTTAGTTACTGGCTTTGGTTATCCAAATTTAGCATTGTCATTTATTGATGGAAAATTAAAGAATATAATTCGAGAAGATATTTTTTTGGATAAATCAAGAAAAACTATTGGTGTAGCGGCTTGTGATATAGATAGGGATGGGTATGAAGAAATTTACTTTCTAAATACTGATACCTATAGTGGAATAAAAAAATATTCTGATCGATTGCTTGATAAAAAAAAAAATAAATTCATTGATTTATTTGAGTTAGATAAAAATAAAGAAAACTTAAATTTAACAGCTGGGAGATCTGTTGTTTGCGTAGATAGAAAGGGTGACGGTGAGTTTGGTATTTATGTTGCTAATTATGGTGGACCCACAAGATTTTATGAAATCGAAAATAACAAAATTATAGATAAAGCAGAAAATTTAAATTTAAATAAAGTAACTGGTGGAAGAGCAGTAGTTTCTGGACATATTCTTTCAAACAGAATGGATATATTTGCGGCAAATGAAAGGGGTGCAAATTATCTTTTGAAAAATAATAATGGTAAATTTGATGATGTAGCATTTGATTATAGAGTTGATGACGTAATTCAGAACGGAAGAGGAACTGCATTATCAGATATTTATTACAGAGGAAGGTTAGATATTTTAAGTGGTAATTGGCTTGGTTACCATAGAGTTTACGTTTTAGAAAATAATAATTTTAAAGATATAGGAAATAAAAACTTTGATAAACCATCTAGAATTCGAACAATTATTTCTGCTGATTTTGACAATGATGGTTTTGATGAAGTTTTTATGAATAATATTGCCGAACCAAATAAGTTATTTAAGATTAGAAAAAACGGAATATTTGAAGAAATAAATTTAAAAATAGGGCTTGAAGCTAATGGATTTGGAACTGGAGCCGCGGTTGCTGACATAGATAATGATGGAATTTTGGAATTACTGGTTTCACATGGAGAAAGCAAAGCTCAGCCTTTGTCTTTGTATAAAGCAAAAGTAGATAAAGAAAGTAAATATCTAAGAGTCAAACCTATTAACAAATTTGGTGCACCTGCGAGGGGTGCAACTGTAACATTAATGTCTAACCAAAGAAAACATTCAAAAACAATAGACGCTGGGTCAGGTTATTTGTGCCAAATGGAGCCTGTGGCACATTACGGGATTAGAAAAAATGAAAAGAATTTTAGGTTAGAGGTTAAATGGACCAATGGGGAAAAAGTCTTTATAAACAAAATTAAACTTAATCAAACGATTACAATAAAACAAAAATGAAAAATATTATACTCAAATGTTTATTAATATTAGCAATTTTGTCTCAAATTGAATTGAAGGCACAGGAAAAAAATTACCATAAAGAGCTAATAACTGATTGGTCTAGAATATTTCCAGATAAAAATAGAAATGCAGCTGGATCCAAATTCTTTAAATATATTATAGACAAAAAAATTACTTATGAAGAATTTATTGAATTTAACAAACTGTATTGTGCTGTTTCTGGATCATTAATTGATCCTGGCAGTGACTCCGAGTTCTTGTTTATTAATGAGAGCAAAACCAATAATAAAATTTGTGGCAATTATTATAGATGTTGTGTGCCATGTTCTTGTGATATTATGAAATACTCAGAGGTTCAAAAGATGAAATACAAATTTGTAGACGGATTACAAGAATTTTATGTTATCACAATCAAAAACCCTTGTAATAAAAAAGATTTTCCTGATAGTGTAAATAAGGATTATTTCTGTGATGGAAAAAAAATTAATAATAATGAGGTTTATAAACTTAATAATAGAATAGTAATTGGTTTATTACACGACGGAAAAAGTTGTAATAATTATGATATAAACTTAGTGAAAAGTCATCAAGTTACTGGACAATATTGCAAATTAAGAAATAAAACACCTCTAGATGAGCTAGATGCTGGCATGGGTGATATTTTTATAAAACTTGCAAGATAAATTTTTAATATTCATCTAAATGTTGATATAATTTTAGGAATATATTTCTTAAAATTAAAAAATCCTTTATTACAAAATTGCCAAGCATGTTGATCTAACTTTCTATAAAGAAATTTATATTTTTTTAAGTTTTTTAAAACGAAATCTAAATTTTCTCCTACACAAGGGTAAAGTATATAAAATTCCTCTTCGATGTTTTTAAATTTATCTATCGTTGTTACTTCGCATTCAAAGGATAAATTTTTTAGTCTCTCTAACTGATCATTAATTAAATCTTGTTTAAATTTTAAAACGCTATTGCTTAATTTTATTTGTCTTATATTATTATTAATTAGAATTATTTTTTCAAATTTTAAATCTTTAAATGTTGTTTCCTCAAAACTTAAATTATTTTCGAATATAACTAAAATTTTTCCATTTTTAATTTGAGGATTTAAAAAATCATTTTTTAATATAGAATAATTTTTTCCTGATACCATTGGGGCTGCATTTTCATTAAGTTTTATATTTTGAAATCTATTATTCGTAAATTTTTTAATATTCCATTCTGAAGCTAAATAATGTTTTCCTTGTGTTTGAATTCCAGCAACCCAGCGCCAGCCCAATGTATTTGAAGCAGCATCACCGTCATAAAGATGTTGTAAAAATAATTCTGCACCTAATTGCCAAGGCAAGTTAAGCGTGAATATCCAAATGCTCGCAAACCACATCCTAGCATGATTGTGAAGATAATTGGTGTTCTTTAGTTCAATAACCCATTCATTGAAACACTCAATATTAGTCTCACCATTTATAGCTCTTAAATAATTCGGATCATCTTTAAACTTTTCTCTAATATTACTTAGCTCTAATAAAAAATCAGTCCAAACATTTGGTCTTAACTCTAACCACCCCTTCCAATAAGTCCTCCAAAGAACCTCTTGAATAAACTTCTCATTTTTTGAAAATGAAAATTTCGCTAACGATTTCTTTATAATTTCAACTTCATTAATAATACCGTGGGTTACATAAGGTGATAAACAAGATACATTTTCTCTTTTATCCGGACCAAAATCAAAATTTCTTAATCTCGAATATTCGGATAAATTTTTTTCTATAAAAAAATCAAGTTTTTCTAAGGCTTTAAACCTTGAGGCTTCAAATTTAATTTTCATTTATTTTAATTTTTTTTTTTGGAAATTAATAAACCTTTCAATATTTTCTTTATTAAAAGTTTTATTTTCTTCAAAGGAAACCCTTTTCATTGAATAAGCATTACTTTTTGTCATTCTAGATTGAATTGTAACATTTCCTTTGTAAAGTTTAAGCTTAATACTTCCATTAACCTTGTTTCTTTTCAAATCCACAATTTTTTGTAATTTAAATCTTTCTTTTGAAAACCAAAAACCATTATAAATTAATTCTGCATACCTTGACATAATTGAGTCTTTTTTATGCATTGTTTCCTTATCAAGTGTAACAGACTCTATTGCTCTATGAGCAATTAAAAGCAATGTTCCTCCAGGTGTTTCATAAACTCCTCTTGATTTAATTCCAATAAATCTATTTTCAACTAAATCGACCCTTCCTATTCCGTTTTTACCACCTATTTGATTTAATTTTTTTAAAAGTTTTTCTGGAGTTAATTTTTTTCCATTAACACTAATTGGATCGCTATTCTTAAATTCAATGTAGACGTATATAGGTTTGTCAGGTGCTTTTTCTGGGGAGATTGTTTTTTGAAAAATAAATTCTGGGGCTGAATTTTTTGGATTTTCTAAAATT
>CESN01036756.1_pt1 | contig 17205 bp, 13 predicted proteins | sample 531181 | NCBI WGS metagenome assembly CESN01 (sample SAMEA2621990, study PRJEB7988) | marine metagenome | isolation source: saline water (ENVO:00002010), including
AATCACCATTACTTAATGCAGGTGAACCAGATAAGATTGGATTTGGTGTTGATGTGGTATAGCCTGTGCCATAAGTTCTAAATACTGAAGTTCCTGAAACACTACTCCCTGTGGTATCAATATCAATAAGATTTGCACCTGCTGATGCACCATAAAAATCAGAAAAAGATATTGTTCCAGAACTTACACCTGCTAGATTTCTGAGAGTTGAGTTTGCCAAACTTTGTGGAGTTGTAACTGCAACTCCTAATTCTTCATTAATTGATCTCTTTGGATTTTGATTAGCACCTGCTGTTGTTCCTATAGACAAAGCACCACTCGTTGCCATAGTCATTATGCAACATCCTCTAATTTAGCTTTCAGTTCTTCAATTTGTTCTTGTTGTTCTTTGATAGCTTCCACCAATAATCCAACTACATTACCATATCTAATAGCTTTGATATCTTCATCATCATCTATCTGCTGTGTTGTATATACTGCATTTGGTAAAACTTTCTCTAATTCTTGAGCAATAAGACCTGTAGATTCTCTTCCATCTTTTTTGTAAGAGAAATTCACACCACGCAAACTTTTTATTTTATCTAATGGATTATTAATTAATTCTATATTTTCTTTTAATCTAATATCTGAAAGACTAGAAAAAGCTGCAATGTCATTAGTACAGGTAAAAACTCCTGCTGAAGTAAGTTCAGCTTTAGCAGTTGTTGTTCCACTAACTGTTGTATAGAATCTCATGCTTCCTGTTCTATTACCATGTGAAAGCTCATTACCTCCTGTAATTTTGCACATTACATAAGAATTATTTGTTGTGTTATTAAAAAATTTAAGTTCTGCAATGTCATCAATAGCAGCAGTCCTTGCACCACCAATAACTATTTCAGCATCTTGCCCTGAAGCATTTGATGTTTTTACTTGCAAGGAGGGTGTTCCTGCTTTTGATATTGTGAAATCACCTGTACCAGAATATGTTCCTATGTTTGTAAGGTTTCTTGATTGGTCTATGATTGTTGTAGTGCTTACTTGAAAATTACCTGAACCATCTATCCTAAATCTTGCATTATTACCATTCGTTTTAAATATAATAGGATCAGTATTTTGCGTTCTAATCTGTAAGCCATCAACAGCGTGATCGCCAACAATTTTTGTGCCACTATCAAAAGTGATTTGACTACTAGAGAAACTCCCACTACAAGTTATATTTCCTGTAGAACCAATACTCATGCGAGTTGTTGGTGTTGTACCTGTTACAAAATCAATCTCTGATCCTGCTCCATCTCTTGCCTGAATTACTAAAGCATGACCTGTGTGCGATCCAGAACCATCACTTGCATATATTAGTGGTCTACCTCCATCTGCAACATCTGATATAGTATCTCCAAACCGAATAGCACCATGAACTTCCAATTTCTGACTAGGATTTGTAGTTCCCAAACCCAAGTTTCCTGAGGAATCAATTCTCATCCTTCTCGTTCCAGTTGTCGTATCGTTGTTTGATGCTGTAAAGAAATCAATGATAGTGGCAGAATTTAAGTTTGAAAAACCACCCCCAATTCTTACTGTATTATTAGTATCATCATCAATACCTGCCCCCACCAAACAAACTGGCTCTTCAGAACCATTGTTGTAATGCAGAATAGATAAGGCACTGGATTTTGAAGCATCATCAGTAGCACTTCTCCCAATAACTATTGCTCTGTTGTTGTTGCCCGAAGTATCAAGACACAGCAAACCACCCTCAGCAGTTGTAGTGCCGATTGACAATTGTCCTGAGCTATTTAAGGTAACTCTTTGACTGCCGCCTGTGTGGAATTGTATTGTTTCTGTGCCGAACTCTGCATTAGCATCAGCCTTTAATACAAGTGAACCGCTAAGACCTGCTATGGTTGCATCAAAATTATTGTCGGTATCTGTAAAAGTTAAAGTCGGTGTGCCATCTGAGATTGTAATATCACCACTAGAGATAGTTCCTATATTTGTAAGGTTTCTTGATTCATCAATAACATCAGTACCATTAATTCTGTAAGCACCTGTTAATAAGTCTAAGTCACCATTACTAGCAATTTTTAGACGTTCAGCATTAGCTGTATAAAAGGATAAAGTATCATCAGCATTACTTGCACCAATATATTGATTAAAGTCAGATGAAAAGTATAAAAACATAGAAGATGCATTTCTTACTTTAAGTTTGCCAACAGCAGTACCATTTTTTGATACAATGAAGGCATCTCCATTATTGGTGTGATTGCTTGTAAGTTGACCTGTAATTGTTGAATCACCAGTAATTGTTAAAGCACCACTAGTAATACTTCCTCCAAAAGTAGCATTTTGTGAACTGTTTAGGGTAAGTGCTGTAGCTGTTGAACCACTACCTCCTGTTGTAAATACAAGTGAGCTAGTACCCATAATTCTTGAATCAAAGTCAACACTTGATTCTTTAAAATCTATAAATGCTCCACCTGATCTTAATAATTCAATAGAGCCATTTGAATTTATAAATGTATTTCCAGCAGTTATTGAACCACTAGATAATGAGGTAAGCGTTCCAACACTTGTGATATTTGGTTGCGAAGCTGTTGATAAAGTTCCTGCTAGTGTTGGGGCAGTTATTTTATGTGAAAAATCAAATTCATCATTGGTTGCATCCCAAAGAATAGTCGCATCTGTTGAAGCATCTACTGCATCTTGTATAGTTATACCTGCTCCATTTGCACTTCCAGAAGAATCACCTGTTGAATAATTAAGAACTATGTTTTTATCTTTGACATTTAAATTAGTAGTATCAATTGTTGTAGTTGTACCTTGTACTGTAAGATCACCACCAACTATGAGGTTGTTAGAAAAGGTATGATTGCCTGTAATGGTTGAATCTAAATTAAGCGTAACACTTCCAGAAGTTCCACCACCATTGAGATTTGTACCTGCTACAACTGCTGTGATATCACCTGTGCCTGTGCCAATAGCAGAGCCATTAAACTGTAAAGCTCCATTGAGTAAATAAAGACTGTTTGTTTGCGAAGAACCACTTGGTGCTGAACTTAGATTTGATAAAGTGATTGATCCTTCTTTATTAACTATAGTTTCTTTTTGACTGTTACCTGCTGCTGTTGAGTAAAAGGTAAAATCAGAACCATCAACACTAAATGCTTCAAATCCTATACCAGAGCCACCTGTAGATATTGCTAAATATTGTAAGCCTGTATCTGTAACCTTAAGCTGATTTTGAGCTTGAAAACCAATTGACATAACTCTATTTGAACCTGTACCTGTTACTCCAAAAGCATCATCTAGTGGCTCTCCATTAATTGTAATGACACTTGCATCCAATGTTCCTGTAACAGTTGCACCTGTAACATTAAGAGATGAAGCTGTTATTGCACCTGATACTGTTGCTCCTGTTGCAGTCATAACACCAGAAGAGCTAACTGTAAAAGCTCCTGATCCTATGTTTATGCTTCCTGCATCAATATTACCTAAGTCTGATTCTATAGCAGCTAAATTAGTTACGTTTATTTCATTAGCAGTAATAGCATTAGCTTGAATGTCACCTAGTTTTACAGGTTGTTGAGTTACATTAAAAGTTATTGAAGTTGCACTTGATTCAGCACCAGTACTACTAATTGATGTTATAGAAGCAACATAACCATTAGCTTTTGCAATAAAATCTAAATCAATAAATGCATCACTTACAATTCTGTTGTGTATTTCTTGTCCTGAAGAGTTTTGAATGATTACTCTAAATTCTTTTGCAGGATAATTAGTTGCAGCAGTCCAAGTTAAAAAAGCTCTTCTACTAGAAGTTGCATCAGTAAATGAAAGATTTGTAGGTGGCTCTGCTTCTGTGCCTGTTGGTAAATCTGGTTCACCTCCTACATTTTCCTCTGGTGGTGTAGCTGACCAAGTATAAAAATCAAAATACTCTATTGCCTGTATGCCTACTAAACCATTTTCTAAAAGGTTTATTGTTTCTATCCTGTAGGAAGCATTTGATAAATTATAAGGCGTGTAAGTTATCGTAACTACATCTCCTGCTGTGAGATTTAATAGTCTAGGAGTACCAATAAAGCTAATAGTTTTCTGCCTTCTACTTCTTTCAAGTATGCCCTTACCCATATTAAATGCGTTATAAGGATTTGTAATGTATTGGAACTCTGCTGTAGTTTCTAGCTCTTCCCCACCATCATCATTTTTATAAGTTGTATTGCTATTGTTATGAAATACAGTTTTTGTATCAGCTTCATATTTTTTTTGTGCATTAAAAAACTGTACTACAACTTTATTTAGTTTTTCAGCTTTATCTTCGTAACGTATTTTTATGCCTTCATCTATAATGTGATCGTCTGTTATGTTAAAAGATGAAGATGCTGTATTTTCTACTAGAACACTATATTTACCATCAACATAATTTAAAAACCCTCGCATGTTAGATAATAAATCTCTTGCATTATCTAATACAGTCTCATTCGTATCTAAAACACCATCACATTGCAATCTTCTAGTTTGTGCAAAAATAGAGCCATCCTCATCTATGTACATAAACTTACCAACAGCACTACCACCACCATTACCAGTATCAGAACTGTTAGCCAATACAGTTTCTAAATTTAGGTTTGTTGCTTCAATAGTAAAAGTATTAGCATCTATAACAGTTGCAATCGTATAACCTTTATTTAAAACTGTTGCTGTTATATTGCCACCAAGACTTGTTGCACCTGAAAAAAGAACTCTATCATTTACTGAAGCACCATGAGATGTACAAGTAACAGTAATAGTTGCATCTCCATTAGTAGCAGCAAATGTTACTCCCTTACTTACTTTTTCAGGTGGCACTCCATCTATATAAATTCTAAAATTTGTTGCTTGGGTATGAGGTGTAAATCTTTGTGAATCAATTACATTATTTTGATTTATTATTACTGAGCCACTACTATCTTTAACACTTATTAATTCGCTTCCTTTTATTTTTTTCCAAGTAGCTTCATTAACTGTAATAAATTTATCTTCTACATCTGCTGAAAAAGTTGCAGCAGCATAAGAGCCACTATAATCAGGCACATCAAGAATTGCATCTGCTGTATTTGCTGCTGTTTGAAAAGACTGTAAATCAATTAAAGATGATGCTAAACCCTTACCATAATCTTGATGCATATAATCAAGAAGAGTTAAAGCTGCATTATTAGACCAAGTATAAGTAGTTGGATCAGCTATTCTATGTGATCCTGTACCACCTGTTATTGAGCCATCAAGTCTTGGATCATATAGTTTTCTACCTTTAACAACTACAGTAATTTCAGGAATAGAGGTAAACATTCCTTTTGTATCATATTGAAATGATGCAGCTATATAAGCAATACCTCTTAATCTATGGTTGCTACCAAACCTTGTAGGTTGCGATGCAACAAGCATAGGATCGGCAGCTTGGTCGTCTGCTCCATGATGAGCATTAAAAACCATTCTATATATCTTTGTTGGATCAGTACCTGACCTTCCATCACCTCTAAAGCTACCTGATGAATTACCAATCTGGCTTACTGTACAGAGTGATCCTGCTCCACTAGATATTTTATCTGATCCTGTATAGTAGCCATCTCTAAAAACTTTTGTATCTGATATAGGCACACCATTAACTTCTATAGTATCTAATTCTATTGCATCGACTTCACCAAGACATAAACCATATATAACAAATAACTCTTTTGAATTACCTGAATCTGTGTCCATATAAAGAAGGGTTGAGCCAACTCTTCTTCTTCCGTAAATGATAGGAATTTTATCGCCTTGTGCTTGTTTTGTAGCTAGTATGTCTTGACCTGCATCTTTAAGCTTTTGCATAGTCCTAAAGTTTTTTATACCTACAACTGCTGAAACAACATAAAAAATTATACGTAACACATCAAATGGATTCATTTAACTACCCCACCTAATATCTGCTTTTGTTATATGAGCATATTCAAGACCTTTGTCGGATGTAAATGCTAATTGTTGAGATTCATCGGTAAAATGCCTTCCTTTTTTTAAATTCCAATTTGACCAATGATTTGAGCAGGTCACAGTAATTTTTGAATCTGTTTTACTTTCATCAACTTCTACATTTTTAATGTTGCCTGAAAAATAGGTAAATGCATCAATGAAAGAATCATTAGAATCAAAAAAACCAAGATAAATATTAACTGTATTGTCTATGTAGTTTTGATCGTCAAATACTGATATTAGCGTTGAATTAATATTAGATAATTCTATAGATGTTTCTTCAACTTTTAATTCTCCTGTTTCTGGTGTTGTGCTAACTGCAATTATTTCACCAGAAGATGTATAAGTATTTGAATCATAAGTTACATCAAACTGATTGTCAGTTAGCCTAAATACTGTTGATGTATTTATTTCAAGTAAAAAACAAAATGTATTAGTAGGATTCGCTAATTGCGTTAAAAGTGTATTGCTTAGTGACCTTGACATTACTCAATACACTCTCGCAACGTAAAACTTATTGAAAATAAACCTGAAGTATTTGTTGTATAAAGTATATCGCTATCAAGATAAACTTTAAAATTTGGTTGATCTACTGTAACAGCTTCGCTGTTTGCAAGTGTAGCTATTATGCTTGGCGAAATAGTAACTGTTGCATTACCACTACTATCAGAAGTCAAATTTGATTCAACCATATAGACCTTATCGTGATTAGCAAACTTTATTACATCACCTGCTTTCAAAACATTAGATGTTGAATTGTCAAAACCAGATAAAGCAATCGTTGAATCACCAACACTATGAGAACCATTTACCACAATATCTGTTTGCGTTCTGTTAACACCTCTGTTTGTTATTGGATATGTATAACCAAATTTATCAAAAGAGTTTTGCTGTTTTTTAAGAAAAGCAAAAACGTCCATCGCATCATCTTTTGATAAAGGTGGTAAGGTAATATCTAAAGTAAAAAATTGTGATCCATATTTTCTAGTAACTCTTTTACCAGAAACAGATTGATTAATTAAGTTAGGTCTATTGTCTTGTAATGATAGACTACTAGGTTTAATTGTTGTTGGAAAAGTACCTGACATTATGCTATTCCCATTTTTCCTCTTGAGTTATAAGCTTGATTTACCATGCTTATAATCATATTTTTTCTAGTAGCAAGCAATTCATCAAAACCTGCTGCATCTACTGTAGATATATTAAAGTTTACAGTAGCACCCATGCCCTGTCCTTTTGTGTGATCTATAACTGTTTCGTTTGGATGCAATATTGCAGGGAAGCCACCACGTCCATCCACGCCACCTGCTCTAACACCCATACCTGTATAACCACCACCTTCGCCACTAGGCGGATCAATATCAAGAATTGGAACGTCATTAGGGTTAACAATATCGGATGCTCTAGTTCTTGAAGGCAAAACTGAATTATTTTCCATTGTTAATCCACCCAAGAAATCTCTAAAAGGATTTAAAATTTGTTGTATTATTAACTGCTGTATAGCAATTCTTAATAACTGCTCTACAACATAATCGGCAAAATCTTTAAATGATAATTTTCCTTGTCTTAAGCCATCAATAATTGCATCTTCAAATTTTTTCATAGCGTTAACAGCAAGAGTATCTAAAGCTTTTGATAAATCTTTTATTGAATCTATATATGCATTTATTGGATTTGTTCTATCAAGAACATCATTAACCTCTTCTGCTGATTTTTTAACATTACCATAAGATGTAGTTACATCATCAAGCGAAATTTGCAATCCAAGTAAATTATCAGCAACTTCAATAGTTTTATCTCTAAACTTAGTGTTAGATTCAATAACTTTATCTGTTTGTGCTTTAAGGTTAGCTTGTGCTTTTATAACTTCAATTTCTAAAACAGTTGCTAAACCTCTTGCACCAGGAATAATTTTTAAAATTTCAAGAGCAAAATCAGCAAATTGCGTAGTAATTTTTGGCAATACTATATCTAAGTTAGCAGCTAAGTTAGCTATAGTAAGCTGAAATTCGCCAACAGCTTTTATTGCTGCTGCTAATCCTTGAATTACACTATTTGCTATATTTACGCCTAATTGATCAAATCCACCTGATTCTTCTTTAATGCTCATAAATACTTCAGCAATTTTTTCTTGCATTTTTTCTAACACAGGTAAAAAAGCAGTTGTTATATTATCTCTAACAGCTTTTACTTGCATAGATAACACACCTACAGCATCATTGAAAGCTTCAGTTCTTCTTATAACTTTTGTGCTTAATATTAAACCAAGACTTTCGGCTCGATCAATAAAACCATCCATTCCTCTTGTTGCTAAATCTTCAAGAGCATTTGTAAGTAAAATACCTTGTCGACCAAACAAGTTAGCTAGTGCTGTTGCTTTTTGTGTTTGACTTCCAAGACCACTTATACCAATTGCTACTTCTTCTAATAAAGTATCTGTAGATTTGAAATGACCATCTGTAGTTTCAAGCTCTACGCCAAGAGCTTTAAAAATATCTTTCATGGTCTTAAGACCTCTTTGAGCATCACCAACCGATCTAGCAAATTTTTCTAGTGCTTTGTTAGCACCTTCAATATTAGTTCCAGATTCTCTAGCAGCTAAATGAAAAGCTTGAATAGCAGAAGTGGTAATACCTGTTCTAGTTGCAGTTTTACCAATGGCATCAATAAATTCAAAAGATTTATTTACAACTAAAGCTAAAGCACCTGCTGTTGCTGTTGCAGCTAAACCAACACCTGCTACGCCTTTACCAACACTAGCAGCACTTGAACCAACGCCTTTCAATCCTTTGGTTACAGAACTAAAAGCAGCTTTTGTTCTATCTACTGCTGTTAGTTCAAATTTTACTTGTTTCTTTGCCATTACCTTTTGCTCTCTTCTTCTTTTAGTTCAAAGTATGCAATCCAACCTTGATACTCTTCGATACTAATACTTTGCAATTCTTGTAATGTCTTGCCTAGTTTTTCTGCTAGTGCATATTGGAAAAACAAATTAGTATCTTTTTTTACTTTTTTTTGACATCCTCAATAGGCTCTTGCCCCATTATTTGTTGTGCTACTCGCATCAATACTTCTCTATCTACATTATTAAGCAAATCATTCTTATTACCAATGTCAAATAACTTATTGCCATCGGCATCAAGAGCTTTATAAATTAGCACATAAGCCATCATCGTAAGATCATCCTCTCTGCTAAGCTTATATAGCTTAGAGGTTTCTCCTAGTGATAATGGCTTACTGTAAATATATAAAGGCTCATTTTCATCTCCCCATTCAGGAACTGCAATTTTAGTGATATCTTGACCGCTAAAATGTTGTTTGGCTTTATCTATAACTGACATTAATAAGTGCCTGTTGTTAAGCCACCTGTTCCTTGAACAGTAATAGTAGATTCTACTAAACCATCAAAAGAAGATGATACAGATTTACCTGTAACAATTGCTGTTCCTGTAAGTTTTACATCGCCACTTGTTGTTCCTTCTGGAGCAAAATTAAGTGTTATGGATGAACCTACAGATAAAGCTGTTTGTCCGTTAGTATCAGTTTCATCATATAAAACATCAACTGATCCACTGAAGTCTTTAATAGAAGCTAAGTACGTCTTTGATGAATCACCCATAGATGTATCTTCAACCACATCAATAGATTCATCAATACTAAAACTTCTTATTTCAGCAATAGAGTTAGAACCAACTTGTACAGTACCTTCTTTTCCTAAGTGAGTTGCCATAGTTATTCCTCGTTTTTAGTTTTAGAAGAAGATTTAACTTTATCTTTCGATGGGATTGCTTCTTCCTTCCAACCCTTACTCAATAAATACTCAACCGAATCTGGGTGAGCATCTATAGAACTTTTGCCATTTGGACTAATTAACTTCATAATTTTTCCTCATTAAACTGCCACATCAGGATTGGTTTCCTTAACATGGTATGTTGTTAAAAATGTTAAAGTTGCATAGCCAACAGGACTTTCGCCCTCTGCATTAAACTCAATTTCAGTTGACTGAATAAAAATATCTTTAGCCAAACTGTTAAGAGTTGTATCAGCAGCTATAGCTTCTTCAACTTCCTTGCTTATTGTATCAATAGTATCATCAAAGTTGGAATTTGCTTTTGCATAACATTCAACCACTAATGATAATTCTCTCTCCATTACCCTATCAGTATGCATAACTAAAGGTAAAGAATCTTCTGATTTTGTATAAATTAAAAGAGCAGGTAATTCAGAATCCTGTAAAGGATAAACTCTACTCTCATAAACTCTTGATGCTGTTGATGTTAAACCTGTAAGTACAGTTCCAACTCTTTCACGAATTTGTTGTCGAACATGATTTGCCATTATTGTTCCTCTAACATAAGTTGCGTAAAACCTGTGTTGTCTGGTTGCACGTTAACAACTTTATAAGTTGCACCTGCTTTGATAGTAGTGCCATCTAAATTTTTATATGCAGGAGCAACAATGCTATCTCCATGAGCTACAGTCGGAACGTCTGTTGTTTTGCAAAATGCTATAGGTTGAAAACCCTCAACATCTACAGTTCCTACATCAATCCCAAAATATTCTTGTTCCAATATAATTTTGATAGAACTTCCAGAGCCACCTTGGGGAGTATAAGTCACAGTCATACCATGACCAAAATCTGCATCAAGATAACCATTGAAATCTCTATCAAACTCAATTGCCATTATTTTTTACTTCTTTTCTTAGGTTTAGGAGTTTCAGATTTTTCTAATCCTACGCTTCTATTAGTTTCTTTCTTTGGCTTGCCTTTGTATTCTTCAGCTTTACCATAACCAATCAATGATCTTCCTTCATCAACAGGAAGCTCAACAACATCACCTGCTTTTACTTTTTGTTTGTTAGCAACTGTGTCGCTTAGTATTAAATATTTCATATACCCACCTTTTCTAAGTTGGGTGGCAATTAAGCCACCCATTTTGTTAGTCGTTAAAACCACTCAATTATGAAGCAGCACAGAAAGACACAGCGTGTCTTACAGCTACATCAACTGATTGTAAAGCAACAATTCTAACTGTACCTGTACTTGACTGACTGAAAGGATCAACTGTTATGTCCAACCCTCCAAACATTCCAATAAGTAAGTCACTAAAGTTACCAAACACATAATTGTTTGCAGTTAACTGTGGAGATACAACAGCACTATAGCCATTGATCTCATCATTAACAGCAACAAACTGAGCTGTATTGGTTGCTTTTTCAGTAGTTTTTAATGTTCCATAGTTAGATGGATGCACTATATAAGCTAGATCACCAAGTAAAGCATTATCTACTCTAATTGCTGTTTCCATACTTACAAGCTCTGCGAAGGTAGGAGCAGCAGCACTTGAAAGTGATACTGTGTTAATTCCTGAAGTGTTAGTAATACCTGTTGGATTACCTGAACTTCCTGATCCTTCTAATGCAGCATCATCAATAGCAATAGCCATTGAAGCAGCTAGATCGTTTCTAACTAGATTTTCAACATCGATTGATGATTGAATCATAAGTTGTCTAGTAATGTCTGTAAACGCACCTAATGACTTAGGAGACATACTTACATTACCAACTGTTAACTCAGATTCACCTGCAGCTCCGCCTTCTGAACTAATGAAAGCAGCAGAAGAAGCAGCAGTTTTTCTAGGAATCTTAACATCGCCTGATAGACCATTTAGCATAGTTGCTAGTGGCATAACAGCAGAATTGTTTCTAAGAACATCAATAAAATCGCCTGCTCTGTAATCTTGACCGATTAGGTCGCCATCTGAACCTGCTGATAAATCTCTTTGATTCCAGTTTCTTAAAACTTCAGAAGGAAGCATAAGACCTTGTGCAGTTGTTCCATATGATCTTTGTGCAGCTTCAGAAGCTTCAAATTCAAATTTAGCATTTTCTTGAGCTTTCCTATCTGTAGGGTTAGCCATAGCATTGATAGCTCTTAAGATGCTAAATCTTTTTGTTTCTTTTTCTGAAAGACCAATATCTTTTGGAGTTTCTAAAGGAGTATCATTAGAAATGTTGTCTAATAAAATACCTCTAAATTCTTCAACAGATTTGCCTTCAGAAATAGCTTGATGTGCTAGGTCTCTTTTATTGTGCTTAACAGCTAAATCAAGAATCTCTTTTGAGTTTCTTGCAAATTCTTTTTTAGCAGCTTCAGCACTTTCTGATCTAACTTCATCAAGATTAATTTCTTGTTTTTCGTTTGACATAATTTGTACCTTTGCTTTTTCAGCAATTTTTTTTGAACGTCCAACTCCGACTTTGCGTGAAGAATCAGCTGGCACAGCTACACTTGAAACCTCAAGCGGTGTCCAACTAGCTCTGTAGTAATCTTCGTCTTTGTCTTTCATTCTTGTTAATTTATCAACTCGATAGCCTACGCTGATATTCATGCGTATACCATCAAGTACATCTCTAAAAACTTCTTCAGCTAAAGCAGATCGACCAAATCTTACTACTGCTATTGTTCTGTTAGCAGTCTGATCAAGTTTAAATTCTTCAATAACACCAATTTGTTTTGTCATATCGTGATTTAACAAAAGTGGCGCTCTTCCAGACTTCATAAACTCCATGTTTATTTCATCTTCTGAGTGTCCCAGAACTTCCATTCCAAAACTTCTCTCTACAGGCTCTTCGCTAGAAACGCCTACACGAACCAATCTTTTTTCCTCGTCTATATGATGAGCTTTAGTAAGATCAACAGTTCTGTAATTAACTTTTAAGTTAACTACTTTCCTATCTTTTTCTTCTTCATCTTCATCATGGTAAGGTCTTGATTCCTCAGTCATTTCCATTTCTTCGCCTTCTTCTTCATCCTCGTGATGCTTTGCAAACTCGACAACAACTTTATCATCGGTTTCGCTTACATTGAGGATATGCCTATCCTGTTTATCTTCCATAGATTTCTCCTCTTTGCTTGATAAAGGATGTGATTTAGGAAGCAGATCAGTATCATGCTTCCCACCTTGAAACCTTCCATTTCGTAAAACAAAAAGGAAGGAGTTAACTCTTGCGTACGCCCATTGTTCAGGTGAGCTTACATTAGGTCTTACTGAAGCAGGATTAGTATTATAAGCACCAATACCTCTTTCAAAGACTGCAAGAAGTGTTCTATAAGTTGTTCTTTTAGAAGCTACATTATTAACTTCTTCATTATGTTTTTCTACTTTTTCTCTAAGACCTTTTTCAACAGCATCAGATACTTGTCTATCTTGTTGGGCTTGACTTGCTGATCCTGATTCTTTTTGTTCTGTATATTTAATTGCTTCTAAAACAACATCTTTCATTTTTTGTTCTCCTAATGTTCCTATAACACCCCACTTCATTTGTGCAATCACGCCTGCAATGTTTGATGGTCGACCTGCTTTATCTCCTGATTTAAACTGTGATCCATCTTCAAAATGTCTTGCTGCCCAAGCTTCTCTCTCTTTAATCCAATCTAAAACACCATCGGTTTCTTCTCCTGCTCTTGCTTTTGTCCATAAATTAAAAGATTCATTACCTCTAATATTGCCACCTGCTTTATAAATATCATTATCGTTTTCTTTTACACCTGCAATAAAATTATAATCAAATTGAGGATAGTTAGAGTTGCGTAGTGATATTTTTTTATCTTCGCCCTTTGTTGGAAAATCAGTTAAGTTATGTTTACTCATCGTCTGATCCACCTTGTATGTTAGCTTCAACTGGCATCTTTTGACCAAAAGGTTGATAAGCTATCTCAATGCCATACTGTTCTGCTAGTGCTATTTCTTTTTGATGTTGTTCAAATAGTTCTTCAACATCTCTGCCAAAAGCAGAAGAAATATCACTATAGGTTGTTGTACCATTTTGTAATCCTATGACGTTTGCTTGCATCTCTTTTAGTGGATCAATGTGTGAGAATGATCTTGGTATATAAGTTATACCTCTAGCAAACTTATCAAACTTACCCATCGGAAGATTGATGTAACCTGTTGACATAGCCATTTCTAACCAAGACTTAAAAACAGGATCAATAAAATGTTCAATTATAAACTGTTGCATTATCTGATAAGCACTTCTATCTTCCAATGCACCCTGACGGATTGACGAATAATTGACTGAACTAAGATCGTTTGATAATGAATGGTATGAAATATTAAGACCACTTGCGATACTTCTTAATACGCTAGTTGTAAAAGAATCAAAAGCAGAATTTGGATGAGATGGATCAAAAGCTTTGAAATCCATACCTGCTGGCAACTGTTCAAATACACCTGCTTGAGCAGTCATTGTAGGATTAAAAGTATCTTCATAATCGCCATCTCCCACGTAGCCATCTCCGTCTGGAGAAATAAAGAAGCCTTGTTTAGATGCACCTACTCTTGCAGCTACTATCTCAGCTTCAAGATAAGCGTTTAATTGTTTTACGTTTGCCATCACAGGTGCAATAAAAGATACACCTCTTGTTTGCTCTGCTCTGTTAGGTAAGTATGCGTGTATTATTTCTTCAGCAGGTACTCTAATATATTCTTGAGCAGGTTTAGGATAGGTGTTTCCGTAAGGATGTTTTTTAAATAAATGATAGGCAATAGGTCTATCGTTTCTATCAACCTCAACACCCATCTTGATACTTCTTCCATTGGGTAAAGTATTATCGTTTTTTTGTTCGTCTAAATGATCTGCTTCTAAGAACTGTATCTGGAAACCAAAATCTGAATCTGTTGTTTTTATTTTTCTAGCTAGTACTTCACCATCTCTAAGCAAAGTTTCAATAAATATTTTTTGACAGTCTAAGAATGACAATCTGCCATTTGCAGTACAGTTACCTAACTGTGTCCATTCCTTCCATGCTCTTTCAATCAGCAGGTTAGCTCCTAAGTCCAATGATCTATCATCATTGTAAGACTTGGAGCTTACTCTTACGCCTTGCTTGCCAATGACATTCGATACCATCAGGTTAAGGTATCTTGAGATATATGCATCGTTGCGAGCTAACTCTCGACCTCGATCTCTTAGGATTCTAAGGTTGTCTTTGACTTCTGCATCGGCACTTGTTGAAGTGGTTAAAAAGTCTGCAAACAATCTTCCTGTGTTTGCACCTTGATAACTTCTTTTGAAAGCTCTTTTTTTAGCTTTCTTTTTGTTATTGCCTAATAAATTATCGTACCAAGCCATTATGTATAGTCTGTTGGATTTATAGTTGACGTTTGACCAAACTTAACTTTAATAGTATTGCCTGATCCTTGTTTGTTCCTGATTCTAGCTAGTTTTATTTCTTTTAAATACTCTGTTTTGTATCTATCTCTTAACTCCATCAAATCAGGTATTGGAGTTCTTGAAAGTGATCTGCCTGCAATAGACATAGATGCTTGATCTATTGTTGCTCTTCCTTCTAAAACATTTTCAATAGCATCAAGAACTTTTTTTGCGTGACTTCTTAAATCAGCGTTTGTGTTAGCAAGATTGGTTGTGATTTCAGTTCTTCCTGAATCAACCATAATTCTTTCGGAATCAGCACTCCTCGTTATGTAGGCTTCCCAAATATAGTCGCCTGTTTCATAACTTGCTGTGGTTGATGAACCAACCTCTATGTAATAGGTGCTATCTGCTTCAGTTGCAGTAATTGTAAACTTCTTATTACCACCACCACCGCTATCTTCATGGAACTCATACGTTAAAGCAAAAGTACCAACAGGGTAATCATTTGCTAAATCGTCTCTTCTCCATGTAAATCTATCGCCTGCAACTAGTTTTGCAGGTTCGGCAGTTGGATAATTTGTTCTATCGAATCTGTTAGTCAACAATAATCCTCATAAATGTTATAGATACACCTACATATAACACTATGAACCATTTTGTTTTTGTCAATATTTACTTCCAATTAGTAGCAAAATTACCTCTTTTTATGTTTATTTTGTTTGGATTTTTAGGCTTTTTAGACTTTGTTGTACCTTGACCTAATATCTTTTGTTCTATAACATCAAAATTTGGATTTAATATGTAGATAGCACCAAAATTATAAACTAACGTATCAAGAGCTTCGTTTCTTTTACCTATCTGCTTCCAAACTAGCTGTTTTTTACCTCTTACCCATTTAGTTATACGTTTTTCACTTGTAAGCTGTTTAAAATATTCTTCATCTAAATCTAAACAAAAATGTAAAGTAGAATCTTCAGGTTCAGCAGCTAATCTATTAAAGATTGCTTCTTTTGCTGTATCAACTCCAAGTGTGTAGAGAACAGCTTTGTTTTTACCTACATAACTTGGTCGGTTGACAATAGGCTTGCCCTGTATGCTTGCACCTTTAATAGCAAACACTCGTCTTGCTTGTCTTGGTTTGGTAAAGGCGTAAACCTGATTAGTATGTAATCCACCTGAATCAATGCAAGTACAAGATATAGGTATGTATCTTCCTGATTCAGTTTTAAATCTTTTCTTCAAATATGCATCAAGATCATTCCAACATCCAAGAGCATTGGGATCACCCCATAATATTTTGTAATCAATAACCCAAGCTTCATAGTTTTTACCCCAACCTACGCATTGCAGTTCAAGTCTATCTTTTTGTGTATCAACTCCAACAGTTATTGCTAATACATCTTCTGGAATTGTGGTGTGATCGTAGTTCAATCTTCTCTCAAGTAAAGTGTCATACTCCACAGAATCTCCTTGCTCTTCCCAACTTTCAGCTAATGAAGTATTCAAATATGTTTTTAAAGTTTCAGGATTCTTTTTAGCTTCTAAAAATGCAGTTGCCATTTGTCCCCAAGTAGACCAAACACTATAAAGCTCTGATATATGAAAGCCTGCTGTGTTTTCTGTTTCTTTTGTTGCACGCCACTCACCATGTTTTAGCATCCATTGTTTTTTTGATTCCTCAATAACTGATCCACAATGATCGCAAGCATAAGAAGCTGTTTCAGGCTTGTTTTCTTCCCATACTACATTCTTCCATTTTAAAACTTGTTTTTTATTACATTCAGGACAAGGTACATAGTAGTAGCGTTGATCTGATTCTTCAAAAGCAGATTCAATTGCAGATAAACCTTTTATAGTTGGAGTGCTACACATAAAAATCTTGCGATTCCAAAATGTTTTTGTTCTAGCAATAGCAAGTGCGATAGGTGATCCTTCTGATCCTGCTGATAGCTCATACCTATCAACTTCATCCATAAGCAATATTCTGATTGGTCTTGATGCTAGACCGCTTGCACTATTTGAGCCAACTATTGATATATGACCACCTGCAAACTTCTTATGCATTGTGGTATTACC
>CESN01063477.1_pt1 | contig 17068 bp, 15 predicted proteins | sample 531181 | NCBI WGS metagenome assembly CESN01 (sample SAMEA2621990, study PRJEB7988) | marine metagenome | isolation source: saline water (ENVO:00002010), including
TAGGCACAGGCGCTAGAAGAAAAAAAATATTTTTTAATTTCATTTTCCTTACATGCAATTAATAAATTTGTATTTATTAAAACTGATTGCATACATTCAGCTTTATTATTTTCAATAAAACCCATTCCACCCATATTACAAGCCATATTGAATACAAAGTCCATTTTTTTTGTTACTAATCGACAATTATTAATATCCTTCATATCCATTGAGTAGTGATTTTCAACATTATCGAAATCTTGGAACCAATATTCTTTAGGTTTTATGTCTGCGGCTACAATTATGTTTCCATCCTTAAGTAGTCTATTAGTCAAATGACCACCAATAAAACCACCTGCACCAACAATCAATATTTTTTTGCCTTTAATCATAAAATTAATTCATTTAACTTAAAATTTTACTCTGCTCAATCAATAACAAATTTTTATTTTCAACTTTAAGTATTTTATCACATATTTTTAGATTATCTGGATCATGTGAAATAATAATAATTGTTTTTTCTGTTTTTAAATTTTTCAAATTTTTGAAAATATGCTTTTCATTTTCTTTATCCAATGCATTAGTAGCCTCGTCAAATATCAAGATTTCTCTATCGCTATAAATAGATCTTGCAATAGATATCCTTTGTTTTTGTCCTGATGACAATTGCTTTATATTTGTGCCAATATCAGCATTAATTCCGTTTGGAATTTTGTCTATAAAATTTTCTAACCTCGCAAATTTTATAGCTTCTTTTAATCTTTTTTCAGATATTTCTCCATTGGATGCAAAAATTATATTCTCTTTTATGGTATCGACAGGCAAAAAAGAGTCTTGGGAAGAAATGGAAAATAAATTTTGATATTTTCTTGTTTCTTCTAAACTTTTAATCTCTTGTCCATCAACAAATATTTGTCCTTTTAATGGTTTAATTAAACATGTGAGAAGAGTTATAAATGTTGATTTGCCTGATCCACTTTCTCCTAAAATACCAATAGTCTCATTCTTGCGAATTCTAAAATTAAGTTTTTCAAAAATTTTTACATCCTCTTTAAAATGAAAAGATATATTTTTTATTTCAATATTTGAATTAAATTTTATTTTTTTATCTTTATCATCTAAATAATAATTTTTTTTATTAAGATTATAATATTTTATTATGTGTGCGTATGATGGTTTTCCAAACTTCAAACCTTGATATGAAATAAATATCTTATTAAAAGATGGAACTAATCTATAAGCTGCTGCCAAGTAGAAAGATAATATTATAATAATATCATCATATTTTTCTCCTAATGAAATCATATATATTAAAATAAAAATAAAAACTAATACCATTGACTGTTCAAGCATAGCTTTTGGTAAAGCAGTAATAGTGTTATTTTTAATGTCTATATTTTCTAATTTCTTAAAAGTTTTTGATTGCTTATTTTGTAATTCCTGAATGTTACCAAATAAAAATAACTCTTTTATCCCATTAATAAAATTATAATTCATTGAAATTAAATTTTCATTGTTTATTATTCTTTCATTAGACCAAAACTTTATTGATTTATTGATTTGTTTAAGAATTAAACCTATAATTATTATCAGTGGCAGTGTTAGTACAAGACCATCAATTAGATTTAAATAAAAAATTAGAATAATTATTCCAAAAAAAACTAATAGTTCGCTAATTATTGTAATTATAGGCCTTACAACATTTAAACTATAATTGTCGATTTGAGACATTAAGACATTCAATATTTTTGAATATCCATTTTTTACAAAAAAAAGGTAATCTTGATGCAAAATTTTTGATAGTAAATTAGAGTAAATTTCAGATCTAAAGTTAAATATAAAAAAATATATAAATCTTAAGGTGAATATTATCATCAAGTTTTTGACTAAAAAAATAAGAAAAAAAATTCCACCAAAAATATAAATTAGATCTTTACTATCTTTTTTCAGAAAACTTAAATCAACAAATTTTGAAATAATTTCAAATTCAATCAAAGCATCTGGATTTAATAAAAAAGCTGCAAAAGGAATTACTGCAGAAATACCCAACAACTCAAAAAAAGCGACAACAAATGAAAAAAAAACAATTAAATAAAATAGTAATTTTTTCTTTAAATCTAAGAATGACCAAAAATTGAAAAAAATATTCATTTATTAATTATATTTAAACAAGTACTTGATAAAGATCAATTCATATGTAAAAAAATAATAATATTTTACATTAATGTATCAATCTATAATAAAAAAAATAAAGAACTTTCTTTTTGTAGCAAAATCTTCACTAAATCATCCTTTAAATAAAAATATGAAAATTAAAACAATATTTAAAATAATTATTTTTTTTTTTAAAAAAAGAATTAATCTTAAAAAAGAAATTATTATTTCATGGGTAAATAATTCAAAATTTATTTATACTAATAATGATCCTCATTTAAAATGGAATATATATCATGGTCTTTCTGACTTTGAGGGAATGATGTTTTTACTTCACGTTCTAAGATCTGATAATACATTTATTGATGTAGGATCAAATATAGGGACTTATACGATTCTTGCATCTAAAGTTGTTGGGTCAAAATCAATTTCTTTTGAACCGCACCCAGTAACATTTGAAAAATTGAAAAAAAATATCAATCTTAATTCGATTAAAAAGTCTGTAATAGCAATTTCTAAGGGAATAGGTTCAGAAATTAGTAAGAAAAAATTTTCCAATTTTACTGGAGATAAAGGACCACTAAATAGAATATCCTCAGATTTAAAAAATGAAAATGATATTAACATAGATGTTTCTACTCTGGATGTAGAGATCAATATAAACTCTGAATATCTGATAAAAATTGATGTTGAAGGCTATGAATACCACGTTTTGAAAGGTGGAAAAAAAATTCTTGAAAACAAAAAATTAATTGGAATAATTATTGAAACAAACTCAATGACTAAGAAATATGGCTATAATAACGAAGAAGTAGCAAATTTTTTGAATTCACTCGGATTATTTCCAATAAAATATGATCCCATAAAAAGAAAGATTGAAAAAATTAAAAATTTTGAATTTAATAAAAATACAATTTTTATTAGAAGTTTTGAAAAAATTGAATTTCTTGTCAAAAATGCAAAACAACTTAAAATTCACACAGCTTTCAATAAGTCACTTTAGATAAAAAAAATTAACTAATAATTTTTTTCAACGTGCTCGTTAATTTTTTTCTTTGTAATTTATAATAACTTTCATAAAGAGGCTTTATTAAACTTGTTAAATTTCTTTTAAATTTATTTTTCCTTTTAACTAAAAATATTTCATCACTCAATTTTAATTTTACTTCTTTGTCATCAACTAAAGTCTCATGTAGTTTTTCACCTGGTTGTAATCCTATTTCTTTATAATCAAACACATAAAATGGATTAATTTTATTTTTTATCTTAGCTAAGTCTTTTGCTAATTGAAAAATGTTAATTGGCTTACCCATATTTAAAATAAAAATTTCACCTTTTTTTTTAATATTTGTAATTTGTAAAACTAAGTGACAAGCTTCTTGAATGGTCATAAAAAATCTAGTTGCCTTTTTATTAGTAATTGTTACTGGCTTTTCATTATTTATTTGATCCAAAAAATTTGTAATAGCTGACCCTGAACTCCCAAAAACATTACCAAATCTCACAATATTAACAGTTTTTTTGTCATTTCTTAAGGAGGCATATTCTAAACAAATTTGCTCTGCAATTCTTTTCGTAATCCCAAGAATTGATTTTGGATTAGCAGCTTTATCGGTTGATATGAATAAAAAATTACACGAATTTTTTATTGAAACTTCACATAAATTTTGAGTAGCAAAAATATTATTTTTTACAGCTGAAAAAATATTTTTTTCTATAATATTTACATGTTTATATGCTGCAGTATGAATTATAAGGTCTATTTTATATTTTTTTACAATTTGATCAACTAACAGATGATCGTTTACATCACCTAAGCAATAAATTATCTTATTATTGAGTTTTTTATTTAAATTATATATCCCAATTTCAGACTTATCAATTCCAACTACTTTTTTTGTCTTTTGGGAAATCAGTTGTCTGCAGATTTCCGATCCAATAGTACCAGCTGCTCCTGTAACCAAAATGTTTTGTTTTTGTAATTTTTTTATTTTTTTTAAATAGAATTGTTTTCTCTTAAGAATATCATTTATTTCATCTATATTTAAATCATTAACATCAATTTTATCTGAAATCAAAAATTTTTTTTCTGGTAAAAATCTTACATCAAAAAAGTTTTTTTTTATTTTCTTAATAAGGAAATTTTGCATTTTTTTATTTAACGATGGAATCGTAAGATATATTTTTTTAAAATTATAAGTATCTTTAAGATCTAATAAGTTTTCATAACTAATTATTGGAATCCCATTTAAAAAAGTATTTTGTTTACTAATATCATCATCAATAAAAAAGATCACATCCTCATTGATTTTTAAAAGTTCAGTAAAAATTACTTTTCCAGCAAACCCAGCTCCATAAATGACTGAGCCACTCTGAATATTTCTATTTTTTTGGAATTTTAAAATTGGATTGATCTTTTTAAATTTTTTAATTCTAACTTTTTTTGATAAATAAAGGTCTAAATCCTTAAATCTTAAATCTGAGACCTGTTTTTTTATTTTTTGGTTTTCAGCTATTGAAGTAGTCAATTCTTCAACTTCATTTACTGCAACAATATTTTTTTGTTTGAAATTTAATAAATCGACAATACTTTTAATTGAATATCCTTTGCCTGTGCCAATGTCATAATATCCGGTCTCAAATTTTCCATTTAAAACTTTAAAATAAATTTTAGAAACATCATCAACATGAATGAAGTCTCTTATAGATGCTCCGTTATTAATTAACTTAATTTTTTCACCTTTCACTTTTTTTTTAATTATATGTTCTATAAAAGAAAAGTTGTCATTTGCGTCTCCATATAAATTGAAAATTCGCATTATGTAATAATCAATATTATTTTTATTGGAAAAATTTTTGATTAGTTTTTCAGCTGACAATTTAAATGACGAATACAAAGCACGATTTATTTTATCAGGTTTTGTAGAACTTATATTTTGTGAAATGTTGTAAACAGATGAACTACTCGTATAAATTATTTTACATATCTTTTTTTTATTCAAACTAGATAAAATTTTAGACAAATTAAATATTGAATATTTAGAAAATTTATCAAAATCATTTGAATTCAATTTATTCAGTTTAGAAGATGGAAAAAAATTATTGAAAATTATATTTATTTTTTCTGAGCGAAATTTTTGTAAACGCTCTAAATCTTTATCATTTTGTGATATTATTTCGAAATTATTCAAGTGTTTTGCAAGACTATTAGTTAATACACTTCTTCTCCCAATTATTATGGTTTTAATCATTTTTTTAAAAGATAACGAATTAATATAGAATATATAATTGTAAATATAACTATTGTAATAAAAAAACTTAATTCAAATACAAAAAACATTAATGCAGGTAAAACAATTAAAGAAACTAAAACTAAATTTGAATTAAATAAAGAGTATTTATTTATTAATAAATGATGAATGTGATTTCTATCACCATAAAATGCATTTTGACTATTAAACATTCTTGTAATTGTCAATCTTACCAAATCAAAACCAGGTAAGCAGGCAACAAAAAATATTGAATCTGCATATAAAAAAGTTTTAAACGTATTGTGTTCATAAATTAACAATATAGACACAAAAGCGCTCATTAAATAAATTCCACTATCACCAAGAAAAATTTTACCTGACAGATTAAGAATTAATAAAAATATAAAGATAAAAATAAATGTGAGATAAAAATATTTAACGTCTGACAAAAAAAATAGAATTAAAAATATAATTATGAAGTTTATTAATGATTGACCGTTGATGCCATCATAAAAATTGAACGAATTAGTCAAAATTAAAACACAAAAAATAGTAAAAAAATACGATAATTCTTCAAAAAAAATTCTTGTACCATAAAAAGTTAATGAAAATTCATTAATAAGCAATTTGTCATTCAAAAACAAAGAAAGACAAGTAATTAAAATTGTTAAAATTATTTTTTTCTCTGGGGCTAAATTGAATTTATCATCATATAATCCAACAATAAAAAAACCAAAAATTAACAAAAAAAACGACAAAACTTCTTTTAACTCAAAATGAAACATAAATTCATTATTTAAAAGATAAAAAAATAAAACTAAAATTAAATTCAAAAATAACAAGAAACCTCCAATTAAAGGAGTGCGTTTTTTATGTAACTTCAGCTTTTGATCTGGAATATCGTATATATTTAAAATCTTAGATATTTTATTTAAATTTACTACAAGTATAGAATTTAAGATTATTAAACATATGTATAAATTTATCATTTATTATTGGCTTTATTATAAGAGTAAATAAATATGCCTATACTATAAAAACAAGTAATTGAAATCCAATTGTTAAAAAAATCTCCACTAGGTAAAAATGGGAAAAAATTAATAAGAATAGCTAAACTTGAGAGATAAAAACTATCTTTTAATTCTAAATCAATTTTTTTTTTATAAATTTTAAGAAAACTATAAAGGGTAAAAATTAAACCATATAAATAAAAGATCAATCCTACAATTCCAAGTTCTGATAAAAATTGTATCAAAATGTTATGTGGATGTGTCGTACAAATTCCTACTTTTGAGTCATATTGAATTTTTCTACAATGATATCTAAATCCTTTTGGAGCAACACCAAAGAGGTAATTATTTTTAAAAAGGTCTAGCGCGAGAGTATAATGCCCGTGGTGATCATGAGAAAAAATTTTTATATCCTTTTTTTTAATTTTCTTCTCTAATTTTTTATTGTTTATATTTTTTTTCTCGATTAGTATATTATTTGTTATATCGTTGAATGTTTTTTCAAAAACTCTGTTATAAACATTAGATTTACCAAAATTGAAAAAAGAGGTCAAAATAACAAATATTAATAATAAAATTGTAGACAAAGTAAAAATTTTTTTTAAATTTTTTACAAATAATAGTATAAATACAATTGAAATTATCATTAATCCAATAGCCGTTCTTCCTCCAGAAATATAGATTACAGAGAAATATAAAAAGAAAAAAAAAGTAAGAAATAAAAAATAATTTTTGAAATTAATTTTTGTATAAATAAGGCTCCAAATAAAAAATGGTAATAATTTTATAAGGAAACCCCCTAGTACAAGTTCTTCTCCAAAAAAACTTGAAACTCTAAAATCATCCACTTTATATCCTAAAAAATTATATCCATAAAAAAACTGAAAAAAACTATCAATAAAAATTATGAAATAAGATAAAAAACAAATATGTATTAATAATTCTTTTTTTGGTAAATAATAAAATTTCTCATAAAAAAAGTAGACCAATAATGCAAGTAATGGGTATCTAAAATAGAAAATAGAGGAGTATAGTAAGTCTATATCATCAATTTGAATAACTGCATTAATACAAACATAAATTGAAAAAATTACAAGAAACAAAAACTTTTTATCAAAAAAATATGATTTAATATTTTTTTCTAAAAGGAAATAAAGTAATAAAACAAAAAAAAATAGCTCCGTTACAGCTATGCCTATTATATATGTAATTGGCAAAAAAAGTACCATAAACAAAAATATTTTGTTTAGATTTACTATTTGCATAAAAGTATTTTTAGTAGATTTTTTTGAAAATCTTTTTTAGTGCTTATTTTATTCTTTAATATTTCTTTATTTATACTTGAATAATTTTTCACGATAAATTGAACTTTTTTTTTTAAATCCATATAGTTTCTTTGAGACACATATATACCTTTAAAATTCTGTCTAACATGTTTGATCTCTCGAAAAATAATTACTGGTTTTCCTCTTATTAAGCTCTCTAAAATAACTTTGGGATAACCTTCCGTAAAAGAGGGCAGGATGAAAATATCATGTTGATCATAAAGCTTAATTATTTTTTCAATATTGGAAATTTTTCCAACATAATTTAAATTTTCATAATCAAATTTCATTTTATCATCACCTGCGAGCGTTAGTTGGATATTTGAGTTTATTTTTCTAAATATTTCGATAAGTGAGTAAATTCCTTTTTCTCTTCGGAATCTTCCAAAATATAAAAGTTTAGGTATCTTTTTATTATTGAATAAATTAATTTTTTTTTTTTTCCAAGAATTTGTTATTTCAGAGGGAAACAGCATTAACTTTGTGTCAACATGAGTTAAGTTTGAATTGACTGATATCACTCTTAGTTTACGAGAAATGATTTTATACATTATGTAATAAAAATATTTTCCTAAATATCCATATTTTAAAAAATACTCCTTAAAACCATCGCTTCTGATATATACATAACCATCTATTTTTTTCAAAAAAAAACTTAAAATTATGAGAAAAAAAAAATTCAGTGGATTAATTGAAATTAAAAATAATTTTAAATTCAATGTTTGTAATTTAAACAAATCTTTAATAAAAAATTTTTTGATTTTATTATTCTTTATCGCATGAGTTTGTTTGAGATTTACGTTTCTAGAAAATAAATAAATTTGAAATTTTTTTGAAATGGCTTCTATTATATTAAGGGTATCATTGTAGTTTGAAAAAATTTTACCTTTTGAAAAAAAAAGTTTGTCATTAGATAAAACTAAAATTTTATTCATTTTTTTTTTACTTTTTCTAAAATTTTTTTTGGTAATAAACTAATTACGAAAAGTTTCAGTAAAAATCTTGAAAAATAAAAATATGAAGAAAAAGAAAAATGAACATTTTTTTTTCTCAAAAACCAATCATAAAATTCTTTAAAAAACATTTTTCTATTTTTATCTAAATAATTATTAGAATGAAATCTAATCGTAGCAATTGGATCTTGAATTGAATGGGCTTTATATCTACTGGCAATTCTCATCACTAAATCAAAGTCTCCAATAATATTATAATTACTATGAAAAAAATTTCCTTTTTCGAGAATATCTTTTTTAATAATTAAACAACTTATTTTTACTAAATAATTTTTAGATAGAAAATTAAAAATATTTCCACTTTTCAATTTTTGATTTGTAAAAATTTCTTTTTTAGAGGATATTTCATATAAATGAAAACAATTTGAATATGAAAACTTATAGTCATTTTGTTTAAAAAATTCACTTCTCATTGATAAAAAATTATCGTGCCAAAGGTCATCAGTATCCAAAAATGCTATATGAGCACCTCTGGCCTGTTTACAAGCTTGATTTCTAGCTTCATATAATTTTAAAAATTTTTTGGATTTAAAATATTTAAATTTATTACTTTCGTATTTTTTAAAAATTTCTGCACTTTTATCGCTTGAACAGTTATCCCAAAAAATTACCTCAAAATCTTGAAAGATCTGGTTTTGTAAACTTTTTAAGCATTCATTTAAATATTTTTCCCCATTATAACAATTTATGATTATGCTAACGGAATAGTTCATTTTTATAAAAATTTATTGTTTTCTTTAAACCTTGATCAATATTCATTTTGGGTTTCCAATTAAAATGTTTCTTAATTTTTTTTATATTTGGAAACAAAATTAAAGGCTCATCACTTCTAAGTTTAATTTTGCCAAAATCTGGCTTACCTGCACCAATAATTTTTATAATTTTTTTAATTATACTTTTTATTTTTATTGGTTTTCCAGAACCCAAATTATAAACCCCACAAACATCTTTTTTTAAAGACAACTTAATTAACTTAATTAAATCCTCAACAAAAAGAAAATCTCGAACTTGATTCCCATTTGAGCATGGAAATTTTTCATTTTTTAGAGATTTTTTAATAATAAATGGAATTAATCTTTTTGTATTTTGCCTAGGGCCATAAGCAAGATAAAGTCGGAATATTATAACAGGAAAATTTTCATTTTTATTTAATTTCAATAAATATTTTGTAGAATTATTTTTAGCTTTTCCATAATACGATTTAAGATCTTTACTTGGTAAAATATATTTCTCACTCTGAGGACTTTTAGAAAATCCATATTCAACACTACTACCAAATTGAATAAATTTTTTAATTTTTTTTTTTTTAAAAAAATTTGCTAAATTTTTACAGCCTTCATAATGAGTTAATCTTACCTTTTTTGCATTTGAATGATCAACATATCCAGATAAATTTACTATGTAATCAAAATTTCTACTCAATCTTTTTTCAATCTGTTTTTTTTGAGACAAATCACACTTAATATATTTAACACCCAATAACTTATTGAATTTGTCAGGTCTTTTTGTAGAGCAAGAAAAAACATTAAATTTTGTTTTGGATAATGATTTACATAAATTTGTTCCGATAAAACCTGTTCCTCCAGCAATTAAGATATTTTCTTTATTTTTTGTCAAAGTTAATTAGTCCTTTTTTGAAGGCTTTTTCCAATATTTCTTTATCTCTCATAGTATCCATACATTGCCAAAAGTTTTTATGTTTAAAACCACCTAATAAATTTTTTTTTGATATTGTTTCTAAGGGATATTTTTCTAAATATGTTTTATCATTTTTTAAATAATGAAAAATTCTTTTATCCATGACAAAAAAACCTCCATTTATCCATCCCTCATCTAAAGAAGATTTTTCTCTAAATCTGACGATCTTATTGTTTTTAAATTTGATTGAACCAAATCTTGCAGGAGGTCTTACCGAGGTTAAAGTTACAATGTTTTTTGATTTTTTATGAAAACTTATTAACTTTTTTAGATTTACATTTGAAATTCCATCACCATAAGTTAATAAAAATGTGTCATCCTTTAAATATTTTTTTAACCTTTTAATTCTACCACCTGTCATTGTTTTTTTTCCAGTGGGAATTAAATTTACTTTCCAGTTGGTTTTTATTTTTTTAAAATATTTTTTTATGATTTCACCCTTATATCCTAGAGCAATATAGAATTCGTTAAAACCAAAATTAGAATAATGTTTCATTATATGTTCAATCAAAGGTTTTCCATGAACTTTTATCATTGGTTTTGGAATTGTTTTCGTATACTCTTTAATTCTACTACCTAATCCACCTGCCAAAATTACTACTTTCAATTCTTGCTCCTTAACTTTTTCTCATATGATGAAATTTGACCAGAGGAATAATCAAACATATTAATATTTTTATTAAAATAATTAATATACCATTTTGATACATATTCCGAAGTTTCAGAAAAAGTTAAAATACATTTCCAGTTTAATTTTTTTTTTGCTTTATTGGAATTTATCTTTAGAAGATCTGACTCTAGTTTTAATTTATCTGGTCTAATAATCCATTTGATATCTCTCCAAAAAACTTCAATTTTTTTTACCAAATCCTCAACTTTATGATTTAATACGTCGCTTGGTCCAAAATTAAAAACCTCTCCATCTAATTTCTTATCATTTTTTAACTTAACTCCAAAAATTAAATATCCATTTATTGCCTCAAGTACGTGCTGCCAAGGTCTAGTTGATTTTGGATTTCTTATGACTACTGACTCTTTTTTACTCCATGATTTTATACAATCTGGAATTAATCTATCATCTGACCAATCTCCTCCTCCAATAACATTTCCTGCTCTAGCAATACCAACTAATACGTCCTTTTTTTTTTTTAAAAAACTATCAATATAGGATTTAAGTCCTAATTCTGCTGAAGCTTTGGAAGCACTATATGGATCAGAACCCCCAAGAGTATCAGTCTCAATATATGCTTTTTGTTTCTCTAAATTTTTATAACTTTTATCACTTGTGATTATTATTGCGGTTATTTTATTCTTAAAATTATTTCTTCTTAAAATTTCTAAAATATTTATTGTGCCTAGTGAATTTGTGGTCCAAGTATTATAGGGTTCTAGGAAAGATTTTTTTACCAAAGCCTGTGCCGCAAAATGAAAAATATAATCAGGTTTAAAATTTAAAATATTTTTTTCAAGTTTATTGATATTTCTAACATCACAATTTACATCTAATATTTTTTTTTTGATTTTTAGCATTTTAAAAAATGACGGTTTCGTTGGTATGTCATTTGATAAACCCATAATTTTGGCTCCACATTTTATTAACCATAGTGTAAGCCAAGTACCCTTAAAACCTGTATGACCAGTGATTAAAACTTTCTTATTTTTATAAAGTTTTCTAAAATTCATTTTTAAGAGATCCTTTATGTTTTATAATTCAAAATTGTATCTATATTAGTATTTACTTTACCAAAAGAAATTAAATTTCCTTTTTTTTTTAACTTATATGTGAAAATGTCTTTTCCTAATATTTCTGACTCAATACTTTTCCAAATATTTTTAGAATAATACTCAAAAGAAATATTTTCACAAATTTGTATTACATCATATCCTCTCTCTAATGACTCAATTATTGCCCCTGAATTACCTATAAAAATTAATTTTTTTTCAAAACTATTTGGTTGATAATCTTTAATGCTAAAAAGATTTATTATTTTGTTTATCAATTTTATATTTCTTTTATTGGTTAATGATGCTGGATGATTTTTTATTTTAAAATTATGTAATTTTGTTATATTGTTGTTTATATAAGTTAAACTATCTAAAATTTTTTCCTGATCATTTATAACATTTGGAAGGAATATTGAGTTTTCAATTTCTGAAACATTTTCTTTAAATCTCAAAGATGGGATCTCAACAATTTTATTTTTTGGCCAACCAAGAATTTTTTCAAAACAAAATTTTTGATCTGAACCACATAAAAAAATTCTATCTGGAGAACTGTCCTTATATATAAAATTGGTTGGCACTGCTAAGGGGGGTGAATGAATGTAACCAGTAATCTTTACTTTATTTTTATTTTTTCTAAAATATTTTATTATTTCATTTTGAAATGGTTGACCTTCATATGGGAATAATATTTCATTAAAATCTTTTAAAAAAATTTTTTTTGATGAATTAATTAATTTTTTTGATAAAAAATTTGAACTGGAAATATTGTGTAAAAAAAAATCTCTCCCCTTAAAAATATATCTTATATTTAAAAAAATAAATTTTATCCAAGTAAAGATATTATTACATATATTACCATAAACTTTAAAAATTAGAATGTTATCAGCTATCTTATCTGGAATTTTTTCATCCATATAAATTATAAACCATAAAAAATTTTTTTTATCAGAAGAATTGATGTCAAAATATCTATCATTAAAACTCCCATCATTTGTAAAATTTTTTTTAAAACCCCAGCTAAAAATAATTTTAGAAAATTTTTTTTCCAATGAATTACTTTTTATAATTTTTCCAGATATTTTTAAACCAGACATAATATCTAAAAAAATATTTTTCAAAAAATTATTATTATTTATTTTAAAGATTTTTTTTAAAAAAAAATTTCCTACTGAATTTGTATATGAAGCAAGATAAATATTTGAATTATATTCTGGACCAAATTTTTTAGATAAAAAACTATCTAAATAATTCTTTGTCTGAATAACATTTTCCAGAATACTATTTTTCATTTATTTTTATTCACCACCAGAAACAGAAATTACTTGATGTGATATGTAAGTATTTTTTTCAGAACCTATTAGAAAAACAAATTCAGCTATTTCTTTAGGATTTGCCATTCTTTTAATTGGGATAAGATTGGCTCTATTTTTAAGATTTTTACTTGGCAAATTTTTATGCAATTTTGTATTTGTTGCACCAACTCTTAATGTGTTGATAAACACATTATCTTTTATCCATTTTTTTGTGTTATTTGGAAAAAACTCCAAACCAAATTTTGAGAGTGAATATGGTAAATTGCTCATTCCACCTCCAAATTTAACTCCAATTGAACCTAAGTTTACGATTCTGCCCCATTTTTTTTTTACCATTTCCTCACCTATTCGGCTAGTTAGATAAATACCTGGATATAAATTTACTTTGAAACTTTTTTCGATATCTGAAATTTTAATTCTATTGTAGTTTATTTGTTCAACATAGCCTAAGGCATTTATTATCACGTCGGATGTTAAATGTTCTTTTTTTTTTAAAAAATTTTCAATACTATTGAAGTTAGAAATGAAATTAAACTTAGTTTTTTTAACTTTAGATTTATTTTTTTTTATATAATCAAAAAAGGTTTGATTACCTTTTGAATAATGCGCAATAATAAAATAATTATTTCTTAAATAAATTTTTAATATTTCGATTCCAATATCTGAGCTAGCACCTAAAATTAAAACTTTTTTATTAGTTTTATTTTTCATTTATAATTTTTTCCCAACTTTCAAAATGTTTTTTTCCAATCAATGTTCCAGATACATCACATACATTACAAGGCTTAATTGATCTATCCGCATTACTGAGCATTTTTCGAGTCTCGTTCCATTTTTTTGACAGCCAAATATCTATTAATTTATCATTCTTCAAATTACCAAGAATATTTTTTTTTCCCCAATCATGTGAACACATTAAAACGTCTCCGTTATAGTCTAAAAAAAACTTATAGCTGGGATAATAACAAACCTGTTTAAGACTTTTCGATCTAGCAGGTATTTTATATTCCGCATTTTCTAGCATTCCTCCTCTATTTGTTAATGTGATACCAAAATTTTTTTCCTCTGGAAGATATCTGGCCCTTAAAACATATTGATCTTCAGTGAGATTGAGTTTTTTTCCCATTTCAATAAATTTATAATTTTGATGTTCACCGTCATATAAACTAACTTGCATCCTATCTAGACCAGAATCATAAAGTTTTTTCAATCGCTTTAAATTTAAGACGTCACCATTTGTTATTATTTCAACCCTCGCTGATGGCAAAGTTCTTTTTGAATAACTAATTAAATTATAAATATTTTTATCTAATAAAGGTTCTACAAAGCCTGAAAAAATAAAAAGCCCTGAGAACTTTAGTTCTTTCAATTCATCGCATAGTTTTTCAAATAATGATTTTTCTATAAATTGATTGACATGTTCATAGTTAGGATCACTTCTAGGGCAAAAGTGACATTTCCTATTGCACATACCTGACTCGCTTATCTCAATTTCAGAGGGCATTGGTACTTTTGTTCCAGGTATATATTGTAATCTATCACCTACAGCTTTGTCTTTAACTGTAATTTGAGGATCAAAATATTTTAAATTAGGTTTATCACTCATTAGTTTTTAAATATTACTTTTAAAATAGTATCATTTAAAAAATCATAATCTTTCATCTCTTTTACTGAAGGATTACCTTTTTTTTTTAAACAAATATATCGTGGATGTTTATCAACTTTTTTTTTATCTAAAAAAAGATTTTTATATATTTCATTTTGAATTTTCACTTTTTTAATTGGGATATTTGAGTTGTCCAAATTAACAGGTAAATTAAAACTCTTTAAATATTTTGATACAGTATTAAACAAACGATTTTTTTTTTTATTTGAATAATATATCTCACATAATATGCCTATACCAACTGCTTCGCCATGTCTTATAAAATCTGTTTTAAGTCTATTTTCAATTGCCATTTCAATTGCATGTGCAAAAGTATGTCCAAAATTTAACATTAAACGAACGTTCTTTTCATAAATATCTTTAGAAAAAAACTTAATTTTTGCATCTAATGTCATAAAGCAAATCATAAAAACTTTTTCAATTTTTCTATTTATTAAATTATTTTTTTCTTTTTCAAGAAATGTTAAAATTTTATTTTTGCCAATTAACCCACACTTAATAATTTCAGCAAAACCAGCAAAGTACTCTCTGTCTGGAATTTCTTTTACAGTTTCCTCCATAATAAAGACAGCATCTGGATGATAATAATTTCCAATAGAATTTATAACACCTTTGTAATTAATGGCTGTTTTACCACCTATTGAGCTATCAACAATAGCAGTCATTGTTGTTGGAATACAAAAATAAATTAGACCTCTTAAATATAAACTACTAGCTAATGCGGTTACATCGCCAACAACTCCACCTCCAAATGAAATTATAATAGATTTTTTCGTAAACTTATTTTTGATTAAAATATCGAGTATTTTAAATAAAAATTTTTCATTTTTGTTTTGTTTACTTCCTTTGCATTCCATTACAAATAAGTTACAACCAAATGAATTTAATTCATCAAGTATACTTTTTACAATTTTCTTATTTACATTATCATCATAAACAAACAAAATATTTTTGTCTGATTGTGATTTTTCTAAATATTCAGATATTTTATTAAATTGATTCTTTTTACAAAAATGTATTTGATGTTCATTCTTATTTATTTTGTATTTGAGTTGCACTTTTTACCTATAAAACTTTAGATATCTGTCTTTCTGTATTTGAGATTGAGCCTTTGTATAATCTTCAAATACATCTACAGAAAAACTATCACCTATTAAATTTATTGTTTTTATCTTCATTCCCAAATCTAATGCCCTTACTAATTCGATATCTTCAGATTTTTCTAAATCAGATCTTTTAGATTTACCAAATTTCAACAAAGACTCTGGCTTAAATGAAACTACTGATAAATGCTTTTTGAAATATGGGACTTTAAATTTAAATTCATAAGGGATATTTGCTCTTGATATATACATCACTTCATTTTTTTTATTAGATACAATCTTAACAATATTAGTATTATTTGTAGCTTTAATTCTTAAGTTGGGTAGAATTATATCATAATTTAAATTTTTAAGATGAAACTCGATTACTTTATCAATGTGAAGAGGGCTAATAAGTGGTTCATCACCTTGGACGTCTAAAACTAGATCGTAATTTTTTTTTATTTTTTTATATCCCTCACAAATCCTGTCTGTTCCATTTTGATGATGTTTTGAAGTGAGCATTACATTTGCACCAAATTTTTTTACCACTTTAGAAATTTTTGTATCATCACAACATATAATCACATCATCAACTTTTTTAGATAATTTAACTCTTTTATAAACATGCATTATTAATGGTAAATTATTAATAGGTAACAGCGCTTTAGCTGGTAATCTTCTAGAATTAAGTCTTGTAGGGATTAACACTAAAATTTTTTTTTTATTTTTCATGAACTCAACCAACCTCCATCAACATTTATTGTTGCCCCAGTTATATAACTAGACTCATCTGAAATCAAAAATTCAATCAAACTCACAACTTCATCAGAAGTCCCCCACCTACCCATT
>CESN01001290.1_pt1 | contig 16820 bp, 17 predicted proteins | sample 531181 | NCBI WGS metagenome assembly CESN01 (sample SAMEA2621990, study PRJEB7988) | marine metagenome | isolation source: saline water (ENVO:00002010), including
CAGGAATTAGCTGATATAAAGGAGTTTTCTGGAAAAATTTCAGCAGGAAAAGATGCTCAAGCCAATGATGATTTTTCAATAATAGCAAGAGTTGAAGCTTTTATTGCTGGATGGGGTTTAGATGAAGCATTAAAAAGAGCTAATGCTTATTATGATGCGGGAGCGGACGGAATTTTGATTCATTCCTCATTAAGTAATCCTGACGAAATTATTTCTTTCAAGAAAGAATGGAGAGATAAGTGTCCAGTTCTCATTGTTCCAACCAAATATTACTCTACGCCTACAGAAATTTTTGAAAAAAATAAAATATCGATTGTAATATGGGCCAATCACATTCTTAGGTCTGGAATATCTGCAATGCAAGATACAGCTAAACAAATTTATGAAGATAAAAATTTATTAGATATAGAAGACAATGTTGCTACAGTTTCTGAAATCTTTAGATTACAAGGAGCTAAAGAATTAGAAAATTCAGAATCAAAATACTTACCTCAGACTTCTAATTTAACCACAGCAATTATTCTTGCAGCTTCAAGAGGAGAAGAATTAGGAGATCTTACTAAAGACAAACCTAAGGCTATGATTGAAACTTTTGGAAGGCCAATTTTAGGGAGAATAATAGATGGATATAATTCCTCTGGAGTGAAATCTATTTCAGTAGTTACAGGTTATAAATCAGAAAAATTTAATCTTCCTAATGTATCCTATTTTGAAAATAAAGATTTTAAAATAACTGGCGAAGTTAATTCTCTCAATCAAGCCCTAAAAAATATAGATGAAAACCAAGATATTATTATCTCTTATGGGGATGTTCTCTTTAAAAAATATGTTCCTTTAATGCTTCTTGAGAGTGAAAAGGATTTCACTATTGTGAGTGACACAAATTGGGAAGAGAATTATAAATCCAACAGAGATTCAGATTTTATTTCATGTAATCTAGAACATAGTAGAAGATCGCTTGGAAAGGAAATTGAGCTTAAAAAGGTAAATTCACAAATGAAAAAAGAAGAAATTAGTGCTGAGTGGATGGGATTAATAAAAATATCAAAAAATAAAAGAAAGGACTTAGAGAAAGTAGTTAGCGAGCTTGAAGGCTCAAACAAAAAAGCAAACATACCCGACTTGATGAATAAATTAATAGAAAAAGGGCTAAAAATTAATGTCATATATACTTCTGGGCATTGGTTAGATATTGACTCTCTAGATGATTTAATTAAAGCATCATATTTCTAATGATTAAAGCTGAGGACTTCATTGAAGAAGGGCTAAAAAGGAAATTTGATTTCTATACAGGAGTGCCTTGTTCTTATTTAAAACCTTTTATTAATTATGTAATTGATAGTAATACAATAGATTATATTGCTGCTGCTAATGAAGGAGATGCAATTGCAATTGGAGCTGGAGCCTCATTGTCTGGAAGAAATAGCATAGTTATGTTCCAAAATTCAGGACTTGGAAATGCAGTGAATCCAATTACTTCATTGAACCAAATTTTTAAAATTCCTTCTTTGATAATTACAACTTTAAGAGGAGATCCGGAAGGTCCAAGTGATGAACCTCAACATAAACTAATGGGTAAAATTACACCTGAAATCTTAGACTTAATGGAAATAAAATGGGAATTTTTTCCTCTTGATAAAAAAGATTTGCCTAATGCCTTTGATCGCGCTTCGGAAGAGATGGAAAAAGGAAATTCTTACGCATTAATTATGAAAAAGGGATCAGTTCAATCACATTCCTTGAAATCAGATCTAGTAACTAAAAAGTTAAACTTAATTGACGATTCATTTTATCAAGCCAAGATAGGCAAAAGAAAAGATGCTCTAGAGATTATTCAAAATAATTCTAAAGAAATGGATTTATTGATTGCTACAACTGGTTACACTGGGAGAGAATTGTATTCAATTGGAGATAAGCCAAATCAATTCTATACCGTTGGTTCTATGGGATGTGCGAGCAGTCTGGCGTTAGGTGTAGCTATTAGTTCTAAAAAAAATAGAGTAATTACTCTAGATGGAGATGGGGCATTACTAATGCGTATGGGAGCTCTAGCTACTATTGGATATTACCGACCTAAAAACTTTCTTCATATACTTCTTAATAATGAACTTCACGAATCAACAGGAGGTCAATCTACGGTCTCTCATTCTATAGATTTCTGTAAAATAGCAATTTCTTGTGGCTATGAAAGGGTTATAAGTGCAAGATCTTTAGACCATTTGAAAGGAATCATAAATGATAAAACAAATGTTCTGACTTTTTGTCTTTTAAATATAGAGCCTGGTATTGAAGATAAGTTGCCTAGACCAGAAATTATGCCTTTGGATGTAGCAAAAAGATTTAAAAAAAAGATAAAGGAAGATAATAAAAAGTGAGAAAAATTTTGCTAAATCCTGGTCCTGTAACTCTAAGCGATAGAGTTAGGAACTCTTTGATGAAAGAAGATTTCTGTCACAGAGAAGAAAAGTTTGCTTCAATTTTGTTATCAATTAAAAGTAAGTTACTAGATGTTTATAAATTAGATACTAGTTTTGATGCTGTTCTGCTTTCAGGTTCGGGAACTGGCGCTGTTGAAGCAATGCTATCAAGCTTAGTTTCTAATGAAGAAGAAGTATTAGTAGTTTCAAACGGAGTTTACGGGGAAAGAATGGCAAAAATGCTTACCTATAGTAAGAAAAAATTTAAGTTGTTATCGCATTCTTGGATTGAAGAAACAAATTTTGATGATCTTGAAGAAATTCTCAAAGAAAGAACTTTCTCTAAACTTTTGTTTGTACATAATGAAACGACTACCGGAAGATTAAATAATTTAGATAAAGTTTTAAGGTTATGTGAACTTTATTCGGTAGATTTAATTTTAGACGCAGTCTCATCATTTGGCGCTGAAAAAATAGACTTCAGCAGTACCGCATTAATGGCTGTTGCTTCTACAGCAAATAAATGTCTTCATGGAATAACGGGCTCATCATTTGTAATTTCAAAAAAAGAAAATTTTTCTTTGGGCAAAAAAAATTCTTTAAGTTTATATTTTGATTTATTTTCTTATTATGAGGCTCAAAAAGAAGGATGGTGCCCTTTCACACCGTCAGTTCATTCCCTTTTTGCTTTAAATGAAGCAATTGATGAATTGCAAGAATTAGGAGGTTGGAAAGCAAGAAACGACTCTTATAGAAGCAAGTTAAAATATATAAGAAATGCTCTTCATTCAAAAGGAATTAAGGCACTCCTAAGCGAAGAAGAGTCATCCTCCATGATTTCTTCCTTTTATCTGCCTAAAAATAAAACTTATCAGCAAATATATGAAGAATTTCAAAATGATGGATTTATAATCTATGCAGGCCAAGGAAATTTATCAGATAAAATATTTAGAATATGCAATATGGGTGACATCAATAAGGATGACTTAAAAAGATTGAAAAAAACAATCAATAAAATATTCTAAAAAATATGAGATATCTAGTCACTGGCTGCGCAGGGTTTATAGGATTTTACGTAACTAAGAAGCTAATTGCAGAAGGCCATGAAGTCGTATGTTGCGATAACTTAAATAGTTACTATGATCAAAATTTAAAGTTTTCTAGATTATCTAATTTATTTAACGAAGATTCTTCTGAGGTATCGGATATATATAAAAAAATTCAGACATGGAAAGATCACAATTCAATTTTTAAACAAAATAAAGAACAATCTTTGAGTTTTTATTATTTAGATATACAAGATGAAAAAAGCGTTCAAAATTTATTTAATATTCACAGACCAGAAATTGTTATCCATTTAGCTGCTCAAGCAGGAGTTAGATACTCAATAACGAATCCAGATGCATATATTTCCTCAAATATAGTTGGGTTTTTTAATATTATAGAAGCTTCCAAAAAGTTCGATATTAAGCATCTAGTATATGCTTCTAGTAGCTCAGTATATGGATCCAATAAAAAGCTTCCCTTTTCTGAAAAAGATCCTGTCAATCATCCATTGTCTTTGTATGCATCTACTAAAAAATCTAATGAGATGCTTGCTCATTCATATTCAAATATCCACAAATTGCCTACAACTGGTTTAAGATTTTTTACTGCTTATGGTCCGTGGGGACGACCAGACATGTCACTTTTTTTATTCACAAAAGGGATAATTAATGATGAAGAAATAAATATATTTAATTTTGGAAAACATAAGAGAGATTTCACTTATATTGACGATATTGTAGATGGAACAATTAAAGTTTCAAAATATTTCCCAGAGGAAAATTTTACTTTGAACAAAGATGTGGTTGACCAAAGTAGTTCTAGTTGTCCTTGGAGAGTTTTCAACATTGGGAACGGAAACCCAGTTTCATTGATGGACTTTGTTGCCAATATTGAGAAAAAATTAAATAAAAAAGCAAAAATCAAACTTTTACCTCTTCAGCCTGGAGATGTTCCTGAAACTCATGCAGATATTTCTCTTTTATCGGAATTAACAGGCTATAAACCTAAAACCTCGATTGAAGATGGAGTGAATAATTTTGTTGATTGGTATGTTAAATATAATTAAAAAAATCACACCTTGGTGGTTTAAAATTTCAATTAAATTGATTTTATCCAGATTCCCAATACCATATATTTTTTGGAGCAAAATAAATCTTTTTAGACACGGGCAAATGGATAATTCAAGATATGCTTTTGACGTTTTCACTAATCATATCCAGCAAAATAATAGATCAATTAGCGGAATGACCATATTAGAAATTGGTCCAGGTGATAGCTTATCTAGTGGAGTTATTGCTTTTTATTATGGAGCAAAATCTATTTTAATAAACCCAATAAAGTTGATATTTGATCCTATTAAAAATTTTAATAATTTAAAAATTTTTTTAGAAAAAAAAGAATTTGAAATAAAAGATAGTCCTAAAGATTTGGAAGATCTTTGCGAAACTCATAATATTGATTATTTTTTTGAAGGTTTGAAGTCCTTAAAAGAAATACCTTCAAATTCAGTTGATATTATTTTTTCCAATGCCGTTCTAGAGCATATTTTTAAAGATGAGTTTGAAGAAACTATTAATGAATTAAAAAGGATAATGAAGAAAGATGGATTCATGTCTCATCAAGTGGACTTTAAAGATCATTTAGAAGGTTCGCTAAATAATCTGAGATTCAGTAACTTGGTTTGGGAGTCATATCTTTTTAGAAACTCAGGATTTTACACTAACAGAATAAGATTTTATGAGATGGTTAGCATTTTTGAGAATAAAGGCTTTGAAGTTCAAATTTTAGATCTAAAAAAATGGGATATTTTGCCTTTAAATTTAAAAAAAATTTCTAAACAATTTAGAGAATTAAAACATGATGATTTACTTACTTCTGGCGCAAAATTAAAAGTAAAGTTTAGTGAATAATAAAAAGAAAATTTTATATTTTGTAAGCGAAGATTGGTATTTTGTCTCCCATAGAATTGAATTAGCAAAGCAGGCTAAAATTAAAGGCTATGAAGTAACACTGATATCTAACATGGATAAGGAGAAAGAATTTATAGAAAATCAAGGGATCAAAACGTTTCACCTTCCCATTCAAAGATCAAATAAAAATATAATTAGAGACATTTTTTTATTATCAAAAATTTATAAAATCATAAAAGAGGAAAATCCAGATATATTACATAACGTTTCACTAAAGCCAATTTTATATGGAACTTTTTGTGCAAGAATTTTAGGTATAAATAAGATAATAAATACTTTTGCAGGCTTAGGAATTTTAGTCAAATATAAAAATGATTTTTTTAAAATCAAATTTATAAATTTTTTTTTAAGATTACTTATTAAATGCAACCCAGTGAAAATAATTGTTCAAAACAAATCAGATAAAAATTTTTTTATTTCAAATAATTTAATCCACGAAAAGAATATAAGTTTGATTCTTGGATCGGGAGTGGATATGAAAAAGTTTTTTCCTTCTTATGAAACCAAAAAGGATATAAAAATAATTCTAGTTTCAAGAATGCTATGGTCTAAAGGAATAAAAGAGTTTGTAGAGCTTGCTGAAAGATTTAAAAAAAATCGAAAAGTATTTTTTTATTTATTAGGAAAAATTGACTCTAAAAATCCTGATTCTGTTCCTAGAGAATATCTTGAATCCTTGAGTTTAGAGCCAAATATTGAGTGGAAGGGGCATGCCAAAAATGTCGTCAAAGAATTACAAGCAGCTGATATATTCTGTTATCTAACCTCTTATGGAGAAGGCATTCCAAAAGCTTTGATTGAAGCAGCTGCTTGCGGTCTACCCTCAGTTGTATCAAAAAATTCCGGATGTCTTGAAGTTATTGAGAACGATTCTAATGGATTCATTGTTGATGAAAAAAATCAAGATCAATGTTACAAAGCTTTAAAAAGATTAATAGAATCCAAAGAACTTAGAATAAAATTCGGAGAGTTTTCTAGAAATAAAGTTGAAGAAAATCTCTCCATAGAAAATGTAAATAAGAAAACTATAAACTTATATAATTCGTAAGTTAGTTTTATTGTTTTTTTTAAATTTAAAGTCCAATTGATAGAAAAAGTTGACAGTTTTCGTAAAACCTTAGTTACGGGTGGAACGGGATATATTGGAACAAGGTTAATAAATTTTTTTATCAAAAATGAACACTCATTTATAGTTTTAACCAACTCAGCAAAAACCCAAAAAAAAAATTATATTTTTCTAAAAGATATAAATCAGATTCCCAGCAAGGCTTTTGAAGGAGTTGATAGAGTTGTTCATTTAGCTGGTATTTCAAGGGATATAGATGGCTATAACGAAGAAATAGAAAAAAAATATTTTGAAGCAAATGTTAAATTTGTAGAAAATATTTTATACAAAGCCATTGAAGAAAAAGTTAAGTCATTTGTTTTTATAAGTTCAACTAAAGCCGGTTACTCTGATTTAGACTCATCAAAAGAAAATAACTCAAACGAAAACCAACCTGGCATATATGCCTTAACAAAAAGAGAAGCTGAGAAAAGAGTCTTGGAAATTGCATCAGATAAAAACATCAAGGTCGATATAATAAGGCCTTCATTAGTTTTTGGCCCGGAAACTAAGGGAAATTTAAGATTATTTATTAATCTTATAAAAAGAGGAATTAAACTTAAATTTTATTCATTAAAAAATCGGAAATCCTTAGTTCACGTAGATGATGTTGTTCATGCAATAAATTTTTTGAGTTTAAATAGCTCAGGAGGAGAAATTTATAATGTTTGTGGAAACAACTATGACTTGAATGAGATATCTGAAATTATTTCAAAAATCTATACGAACAAATATATTACAATTGGAATACCAAAAGTTATCCTAGAAAGCATTTTAAAATTTAGTTTTTCAAAAAAATATTTTTTCGAAAAACTTAAACGTGAAGAAATATATTCTTCAGAAAAAATCAAAAATCTTGGATTTAGTTTTTCAAAAACTTTACGTAACATTGACAAATCTGATTATTAATAAAAAAAATTATTTAAAAAGTTAAAATACTAGAAAATGAATCAACTAAGTTTATTCAATAGGTCAAATTCTTTATTCAGAGAAGATCTAGATTACTTTGACAAAGAGTTAAATTCTGTTGTCCAAAAGTCAAATTTTTTAATTATCGGAGGAGCTGGTTCTATTGGGCAGGCAGTTTCTTTAGAAATCTTTAAAAGAAATCCAAAGCTCTTATATATAGTAGATATTAATGAAAATAACTTAGTTGAATTAGTTAGAAATTTAAGAAGCTCTTTTTCTAACCAAAAATTAGATTTTAAGACTTTTGCTATAGATTGCGGTTCTGAAGAATTTGAAGCTTTTATTGGTAAAAATAATAGATTTGACTATGTTTTAAATTTATCTGCGTTAAAGCATGTAAGAAGTGAAAAAGATCCATACACATTGATGAGGTTAATAAGGGTGAATATTTTTAATACATTAAAAACTTTAAGATTAACAAAACACATTGATTTAAAAAATTTTTTTACAGTTTCAACAGATAAAGCAGCAAATCCAGTAAATTTAATGGGAGCTAGTAAAAAAATAATGGAAAAGTTTTTAATTAAAGAAAGTGAATCACAAAATATTTCTCTTGCTAGATTTGCAAATGTTGCTTTTTCAGATGGCTCTTTATTGCATGGATTTAATAAAAGAATTGAGAAAAAGCAGCCTCTATCAGCTCCAATGGATATCGAACGTTACTTCATTACAAGTAAGGAGTCGGGAGAGCTATGTTTGTTTTCAAGTATTCTAGGAGAGAATAGAGATATTTTGTTTCCAAAGCTAACTGAAAAATTTAAATTGATTAAATTTTCAGAAATCGCAGAAAATTTTCTTCAGAGTTTGGGTTATGAAGTGTACTTATGTAAAAGTGAGGAGGAAGCTATAAAAGAATCGAAAAGAATGATTGAGAAAGGCAAATGGCCATGTTATTTCTTTGAAAGCGATACTACAGGCGAAAAGCATCATGAGGAATTTTACACTAAAGAAGAAACATTAAATTTAGATAAATTTAAAGATATAGGAATTATAAAGAACGATATCGACTACAGTAATAAAAGTTTACAACTTTTTGAAGAAAATATTTTTGACCTTTTAGATTTAAAATTTTGGACAAAAGAAGATATTGTAAAAATTTTTCAAGAATCGCTTCCTGAATTCATTCATGAGGAGAAGAATAAAGATCTAGACCAAAAAATGTAATGATAAGGGTTTTAGATATTCTAATTAGCCTATTCGCTATTATAGTTTTATCACCATTATTTATTGTTATAGTTCTTCTTCTTAAGTTTTCAGGAGAGGGCGAAATATTTTATTTTCAAAATAGAGTTGGAACGCAATCATCTACATTTAAATTAATAAAGTTTGCAACAATGCTAAAGGACAGTTCATCGTTCGGAACAAAAGAAATAACGGTTAAGGACGATCCTAGGATTCTTCCTTTAGGAAGAATTTTAAGAAAAACTAAAATAAATGAACTTCCTCAACTCTTTAACATTTTTGTAGGAGATATGAGTTTAGTTGGACCAAGACCCTTAGCTTTATCAGGCTACGAGAAATATCCTGAAAGGCAAAAAAAAGACTTACAAAAAATAAAACCAGGATTATCTGGATTAGCATCTTTAATTTTGCGAAACGAAGAGGAGATTTTATCTCATTCATCGAGTCCAGTGGACTTTCACTCAAATATATTGACACCTTTCAAGGGCGAGATAGAGATTTGGTTTAGTGAAAGACATTCTATTGCTAACTATTTTAAAATAATTTTTTTAACAATTTGGATCGTTGTATTTTCCGGATCAAAGATTTTAGAAAAAGTATATAAAAATAGACCTAAAATGCCTGAAGAATTAAAAGATATAATGCGAATGACTCAAAAATGACATTATTAAAAAAAGCTATTATTCCTGTTGCTGGTTTAGGTACAAGAATGTTGCCCGCAACAAAAGCCATACCAAAAGAAATGTTGCCCGTTGCAGGAAAACCAATTATTCAGCATATAGTAGAAGAAATAAAAGAAGCTGGTTTCACCGAGGTTTTACTTGTCACTCATTCTAGTAAATATTCAATAGAAAATCATTTTGATACAAGTTTTGAGCTTGAAGCTACGCTAGATAAAAGAATAAAGAATGCTCTGTTAAAAGAGATAAAACAGATATCTAAAATTGGTGTTTCTATTCAAAGCGTTCGACAGGGAGAAGCAAAAGGATTAGGACATGCAGTTTTAGCCGCTGAAAACTTGTTAGAAAATCAACCTTTCGCTTTAGTTTTGCCTGATATGCTGCTTCAGAATTCAAATTTTAAAAATAATTTGGCTTTAATGAAGAGAAACTTTGATAAAAATAATTTGTCGTCAATACTATTTGGGAAAGCAACTAAAAAAGAAATATCTAATTATGGAATTGCAAAAATAAAAAAAGATAAAGAAGAATTTGGTATAGGTATAGTGGAATCTATTATAGAGAAGCCATCTTTAAAAAGAGCACCTTCTAATTTATTTGCTGTTGGAAGATATATTTTTACACCTGATTTGATTAGTGAATTAAAGAAAGTAAATCCAGATAAGAATGATGAATTTCAATTGACAGATGCAATAGATTCTTTCATTAAAAATAGGGGAAAAGTAATTGGATATGGATTGGAAGGCGACGTATTTGATTGTGGAAATAAACTTGGTTACTTAATCGCGAATATTGAATATTCAAAACTAGATCCAGTCATTGGTAAGCCTTTAAAAAAATACTTAAAAAAAAATGCTTAAGTCACTTAAGAAAATAAACTTTTTTTTAAAAAAGAAAAAAGAGATTTATCTTATTGAGTCAATAGATGACAAAGCCTTTGTTGAAGATTCATTACTTAATGAGAAACTAATAGGTATTGATACAGAATTCAACTGGAGGAAAACTTATTTTCCTGAACTATCCTTATTGCAGATTTCTACAGAATCGCAAATATTACTTATAGATTATTTAAAGTTTAAGAGTTTATCTTTTTTAAAAAAAATTTTAGAGAGCAATCAAAGACTAATAATCGCACATTCTTCAAGAAGCGATGCAACAGTTTTAAGTACTAATTTAAAAATAAAACTTAAAAATACATTTGATATTCAACTTGCAGAAAAAGAAATTAACGGAGGATTCATTAAAAATTATGGTTCTATTGTTTCTACTTATTCTGGTTATGAATTGGATAAATCAGAAACGAACTCAAATTGGCTTAAGAGACCTTTAAAAGGGAAACAGCTTGAGTATGCTGCAAATGATGTAAATTTTTTAATTCCAATTTATAAAAAGCAAATTAAAAAATTAAAAAAAAGAGACAAAGTTAAAAAAGTAATGTTAGATTCTCGAAAAGAAGTTGAGAAAGGAAACCAAGAACTTCATATTTCGAGATTAAAAAAACTTAAAAGAGCATCAAATGATGAGAGAGATATTTTTATTTGGAGAGAGAGACAGGCAAGTATAAAAAATCTTCCGCCTTCCTTTATATTTGAAGATAAATTTTTAAAGCAGATAACCAAAGAGGTTAGAAAAAAAAAGTCTCAGGAAATCATAAAATTTTTCAAAGACTCTTCATCTATAAATGATTTTTTACAACATATAAAATTATGATTTTAAATTGGCTTATCTATTATTTGATCCTAATAATTATCTGTTATTCTTTAACAAAAATTATTTCTAACAAATTTTTAAAATTTTTTTCAATTCCTATCATTTTTGGAACATTTGGCTCTTTTTGGTTTATAGAGCCTGGAAGCAGTGAAATTGCCCCAATAATATCAATTATATTTCTCGAATCTTCTATTTTAGAGTCTAACGGGTTTGGGAGGTTATTAAGGCCGACTATTAGTTTTATTTTTATACTTCAATTATTTAGTATGGCTTACTATTTTTATACTAACAAAGTTTTTAAAAGATAATAATTTTGGATGTTCTTTTCTCAGTATCTATTAGTCCAATGTGATTTTTCCCTTTTAAGATGCCAGCACATTCTCCGGGATTAAAGATTAGAGTATTATTAATCAATTCAGACCTATATCTGTGAGTATGACCATGAAGAATAAAATCTGAATTCTCTATCATGTCTTCACTTATAAGCTGAGGATGATGAATAATAATAATTTTTGTCTTATCTATCTTTATTTCATGGGGCTCCTCAAAAAAACTACAATCGAATTTTTTTGTTTCCTCTATTAAAGACTTTTTTTCAAATTCATCATTATTTCCAAAGACTCCAATTAAAGGCATTTTTAAATTGGAAAATGCAGCCAGAGACTTTGGAAGCGTAACGTCTCCTGTGTGTATTACTAAAAAAGGATTTGCTTTGTTAAACAAATCACAAATTTTAGAAATATTCTTTAAGTTATTATGAGTATCTCCAGTGACGCCTATTAACAATTTACTTTAAGGTTTTTCAAGAATATGAATGGCACAAGCCGTTCCTAAACCAATAACATGTGTCATTCCAATTCTTGCGCCATGAACTTGCCTAGATCCTGCTTCATCTCTTAAATGTGTACAAATTTCATAAATATTTGCGATTCCCGTCGCTCCTAAAGGATGTCCTTTTGATAAAAGTCCTCCCGAAACATTTACGGGAATTTTTCCTCCCAATTCCACGTGACCTTCGTCTATCATTTTTCCAGCGTTTCCATCTTCACATAAACCTAAGTTTTCGTAATGAAGCATTTCAGCTGTTGCAAAACAATCATGTAGTTCAACAAGGTTGATATCTTCAGCTCCAAGACCAGCTTGCTCATAGGCATCTTTTGCAGCAATTCTTGTGCAAGCATTTACATCTGGCATAACTAAATCTCTATCTGTGTAAGGATCGCTTGCCAAAGCAGAAGCTCTTACTTTCACAGCTCGTTGCATGCCAAGCTCTTTTGCTTTCTTTTCTGACACAAGAACAGCTGCAGCTGAACCATCAACGTTTACAGAGCACATCAATTTAGTGTTTGGATATGAAATCATTTCAGCATTCATCACATCATCTAAAGGAGTTTCAATTTGATACATCGCTTTAGGATTCAAAGTTGAGTGATGATGATTTTTTACAGAAATTTTTGCAAATTGCTCAAAAGTAGTTCCATATTTGCTTGAATGTTCCATGCCAGCTTCCGCGAAAACACAAGGCATTGTTCCTGAGCCAAGCAAACCTTCTTTGGGTATTCCATCACCTCCACCAGCTCCACCCAAAAGGCCTTTGCCCATTTGCTCGACGCCCACAGCAAGAACGACATCATACATGCCGGCTTTAACAGACATCCAAGCCTCTCTAAATGCTGTTGCGCCTGTGGCACAAGCATTAGCGCAATTAACAACAGGAATTCCTGTTTGGCCAATTTCTTGAAGAATTCTTTGTCCAACCATAGCATTTGCTTGACCAAGATTTCCACAGTACATTGCCTGCATGTCTTTTATGGTAAGGCCAGCATCGTCTAAGGCCATTAAAGCTGCTTCAGCACCGATATTTGGAACAGTTCGATCTGGAAATCTTCCAAACTTGATCATATCTACCCCTAAAATGTATACATCGCTCATAATTTTCTCCTTTTTAAATTAAAACCTATGTAGGTTCAAAAAAATAACTCATATAAGAATTTCCATCTTTATCTTTCCTGCCTAAAGCATCTCTATAAACAACTTTTACTTTCATTCCAAAATTTACGTTTTCAGGATCGGGTTCAACGTTTATTAGATTTCCTTTGACCGTTCCACCATCATCTAAATCAACAAGAGCTGAAATATAAGGAACATCGATTCCTGGAAACGACCTATAAACAATTGAATAAGAATACAGAGTACCTGTATTACTTAATTTTACTTTAGAAATTTTATCTCTTGCAAAACATTTGGAGCAAACAGTTCTTTCTCCCAAGAATATTGCTCCACAAACATCACATTTATGACCTTCTAAATAAGGATCGCCTTTATCGGGCACAATTAAGTAATCTACTGCAGGTAACATAATTTTTATTTCCCCCCAAAAACTTTATGTTTAAGATAACATTGAAACAAATTTTTTTTACATTTTAAATATATTTATGAGTTTATTTGGAGGAATAGTTGGCGGATTTGTAGGATTTACTTTATTGGGTCCCATCGGCGCTTTAGTTGGAAGTGTGATTGGATCAAGAATGTCAGAAAGCAGAACCTCTAGAAGAAACCCGAATAATTTCGATCATCAAGTAGCTTTTTTTGCTGCTCTTTTTGCATGCTTTGCAAAGATTTCTAAAGCTGATGGAGTAGTGAGTAAAGAAGAAGTGAATAAGATAGAAGAATTTATTTCTAAGAAATTTAACTTAGATAAAGAACAAAGAAATTTCGCTATAAATATTTTTCAAAAAGCCAAGGATGATAATGTTTCGTTTGAGGCTTACGCTACACAACTTCAATCTTTATTGAAACAAAGTCCTAACTCTTTATTAATATTTTATGAATTATTATTTGAACTTGCTATGGCGGACGGTGAACTACATCCAGCTGAAGAAAAAATTCTTAAAAAAGTTCCTAATATTTTTAAATTACCAAATAATTTGTTTGAAGAATTGTACGAAAAATATGTTTCTAATATCAATGACTGCTACAAAATCCTAGGTGTTAATTCAAACATGAGTTTTTCAGAAATAAGAAAAGTTTATTTAAAAAAAAGAAAAGAATTTCATCCAGATATGTTGATATCAAAGGGATTGCCTGAGGAATTAATTGAAAAAGCTAAAAGTAAATTTATTGAAATTCAAGAAGCTTATGAGGAATTGGAAAAGAAACAAAAAAAATGATATTTTGAATTATGAATTTTTTTAAAACATTTAATGACAGACTTTTAAATTTAGGAATTTTTGATTTTTTAGTTTTGCTTTCTTTCCGCCTTTATCTGGCTTATATATTCTGGTTTGCAGGATATGGGAAAATTAATTGGAACGATGGGATGCCTAACATTGACAGATTTGCTGGGTTCTTAGGTCCTGGCGGTCAGGATAATTTGAACTTCATTCTGCCTTATTTTTTTGGTTGGCTAGCAGTTTTAGCTGAAGCTGGAGGAGCAATCTTACTTTTGGTTGGTTTGTTTTCAAGATGGATTGCTATCCCACTTATTTTCACCATGTTGGTTGCTGCTTATTATCATTTGCCTAATGGCTGGAATGCTGACGCAAACGGCATAGAAATGTCCGTTACTTATATTTTGATGCTTTTAGTTATTCTAGTTTTTGGTCCAGGAAAATATTTCTCTTTAGATTATTGGGTTTTAAGAAAATAAATTGATCATTGAAGACAATATAAAAATCTTGCCCTTGGCAAAGGTAGCGGAAATTCTTAAAAAATCTGAAAAATTAAATTTAACAGATTGGAACGCTATGAATATTGCCACCGTCAGCTCAGATAACATGCCGAGTTCAAGAATGGTCTTATTGAAGAAAATAAACGATGATGGTTTGGCTTTTTATACAAATTTTAATAGCAGGAAGGGACAAGATTTAGCTGAAAATAATTTTATAGCGGTCAATTTTTGGTGGAGAGAGCTTCAAGAGCAAATAAGGATAGAAGGAGAAGTAGAAAAGCTTCCAGCAGCAAAATCCGATGAATATTTTAATTCTAGGCCTCTCAAATCAAGAGTTGCAGCAATAGTCTCACAACAAAGTGAGAAAATTGTTTCTTATGAAATTTTGCAAAAAGAAATAGATGAATTGACTAAACAATTTGAGTTAAAAAAAGAAAATCCAGCCAGACCTGAACATTGCGGACTATATTTGGTGAAACCAAATTCTATCGAGCTTTGGAAAGAAGGAGATTTTAGGACTCACCATAGACAGAAATTCGTTAAAAAAGAAGATAAAACTTGGAAAAGTTACTTTTTATCTCCCTGAAGGATAAGTTATAATAATCATAGGCCGTTCGTATAGGCCATAAAAATGATTAAAATTACTCTTCCTGATAGTTCCATTAAAACCTTTGAAAATCCTATTTCTGTAGAAGATTTGTCTAAATTAATTGGTGCTGGCTTAGCTAAAGCAACCGTAGCTGGGAAAGTTAACGGAAATTTAGTTGATGCTGTTGATTTATTAGAAAGCGATTGTTCTGTCGAAATTATTAGAGATCAAGATCAAGAAGGCATAGAAATTATCAGACATAGTTGCGCCCACTTATTCGGGCATGCTTTGAAGCAAATTTTTCCTGAAGCAAAAATGGCGATTGGTCCAATTATCGAAAATGGTTTTTACTACGATATAGATTTAGATCATTCTCTTTCTCAGGAAGATTTAGATAAGATCGAAAAAAGGATGAAAGATCTAGCTAAAACTAAATATAGAGTTATAAAAAAAGTTGTACCAAAAAAAACAGCTGTAAAAGTTTTTGAAGAAAGGAAAGAACTTTATAAATTAGAAATATTAAAAGAAATCAAAGATGAAGAAACAGTTGGACTCTACTATCACGATGAATACATTGATATGTGCAGAGGACCGCATGTGAATTCAATGACTCATATAAAAGCTTTGAAGTTAACTCATGTCGCTGGAGCTTATTGGAGAGGCGATTCAAAAAATAAGATGTTACAAAGAGTTTATGGGACGGCTTGGAATAGTGAAAAAGAGTTGAAAAAATACATAAATAATATTGAAGAAGCCTCGAAAAGAGACCATAGAAAATTAGGTCAAAAATATGATCTCTTCCATTTTCAACAGGAAGCACCAGGAATGGTCTTTTGGCATCCTAAGGGCTGGACAATTTTTAGAATCCTTGAAGATTATATTAGAGATAAACAAATCAAAGCTGGTTATCAGGAAATAAAAACTCCTCAAGTGGTGGATAGAAAGCTTTGGGAAAAATCAGGGCATTGGGATAAATACCGAGAAAATATGTATATAACTGAAATTGACGAGGAGCATGCAAATGAAAAGAGAGTCAATGCTCTGAAGCCGATGAACTGTCCATGTCATGTGCAAGTTTATAATCAGGGAATTAAATCTTATAGAGATTTACCGATTAGGTTGGCTGAATTTGGTTCGTGTCACCGTTATGAAGCTTCAGGGACTTTACATGGTTTGATGAGAGTGAGACAAATGACTCAAGATGACGGTCACATATTTTGTACAGAAGACCAAATCGAGGAAGAAGCTAAAATTTTTATAAATCTTCTTTCTGAAATATACAGCGATTTAGGCTTTAAAAAATATGACATAAAATTATCCACTCGACCAGAAGTCAGAGTAGGATCCGATAAAGTTTGGGATAAGGCAGAATTGGCTCTGGAAAACGCGATAAAAAAACTAAACCTTCCCTATGAGGTTTCCAAAGGGGATGGAGCATTTTATGGTCCTAAATTAGATTTTGTTTTAACTGATGCGTTAGA
>CESN01104400.1_pt1 | contig 16694 bp, 14 predicted proteins | sample 531181 | NCBI WGS metagenome assembly CESN01 (sample SAMEA2621990, study PRJEB7988) | marine metagenome | isolation source: saline water (ENVO:00002010), including
CAACTGAGCTATGGTACCAAAAAGCAAAGGCAAATATATTAATTTTATATAAAGCTCTATTTAAATGTTTCTGTAATTTTATAAAAAAATTAGTATGAATCTGGTGATTGATATAGGAAATACTTTGGTTAAAGTTTATTTATTTGAAAATGATCAAATTGTTTCAAAAAATTTTCTGAATGAAGTATCTCTAATAAATTATGCTAAATCTCTTAGAAAAGATTTTAATATTAAAAATATTATTTGTTCATCTGTTACTAGGAGTTACAAGATTGAATTGTCTAAATTATTTGAAGATGTTAAATACTATGAATTATCAGATAAGAATCTTAAAATTCCCTTTAATAATAACTATGATACAAAAGATTTATTGGGTCAAGATAGGATAGGACTTGTTTCAGCTGCCTTTTTCAAATTTCCTAATGAGAATAGTTTAATAGTTGATATTGGTACATGCATTACATATGATTTTATTGATTCAAAAAACATATACCATGGAGGTGCTATTTCACCGGGAATTAATATGAGATATAATAGCCTTTCAAAGTTTACAGCAAACCTACCTTTACTTGAACACAAAAATGTGAATAAAATAATAGGCTCAAGTACAGTTGAGTCTATTCATGTAGGAGTTTCATCAGGAATTATTGGAGAAATTAATGAGTATGTAAATAATTTGCAAAAAAAATATTCGAAGCTAAATATTATTATAACTGGAGGTAATTCAATGTTTTTGTTAAATAAGATAAAAAATGCAATCTTTGCGGACCAAGACTTTTTAGCAACAGGTCTAAATAATATTTTAAAATATAATGAAGGGCTTTAAAAACTATTTTTTAGTAATATTTGTGTTGTCAAATTTTTATCTTGTTTCTCAGACAAATACCGGATCTCCATACTCATTGAATGAATTAGGGGAAATTAATTTCAGAGGTAATGTATCTTATCAATCTATGGGAGGAATTGATTCATCAATTGATTCGATTGAATTTAATATTAATAATCCATCTTCACTAGCTAAAATAAAAACTACAAATTATCTCATAGGAACTTTTTATAAGACTTCAAATTTGTCTAATGATGTATCTAAAGAAAATATAAAAACATCTAATATAAATTACATAGCTATAGGAATTCCTACAAAAAATTTTGGATTTGGATTTGGAATTCTACCTTATTCATCAGTCGGATTTAATCTTCAAACTACTGAGGAATACAATAATATAAATAATATAAATTCTAGGCTGTTTGGTGCAGAAGGTAGTATTAACAAGGCCTTTATATCAGTTGGAATACCTTTTTTTAAATTTATTTCAATTGGAGTTAGTGGAAATTATAATTTTGGAAAATTTAATTATGAAAAGTTTAATTTGATGGATAGTGTAAATTATGGTATTTTCTCAAATAGTAGTTCGGAGATAAAAGGATTCACCTATAACTTTTCAGCAAATATTTTAATTCCTATTAAAAATAATTTATCGATAAGTATACTATACAGTCTCCACCCTGAAAGTAAATTAAACTCATACAATATTGAGTCATTGTATACTTCAAACACATCTTCAATTTCTCTCGAATCTCTTGGAGATTTTGTAGATATTGATCTTAAAGCAAGAGGACTAGAGAATACCAAACTTCCGGTTCCAAAAAATTCAATTTATTCGATTGGATTAGAAAAGAAAAACTCATGGTTTTTTGGTCTGCAATATGAAAATAAATTATCATCAGGATTTGAAAATATTTTTCTAGATATTAGAAATGTAAAATATAGAGATGCAAACTCATTATCATTTGGTGGTTATTTTATTCCAGATAGTTCATCTTTAACGAGCTACTGGAAGAGAATAAAATATAGATTTGGAATAAAAAGTAATAGACAAAGTATTATTGTAAATAGTTTGCCTATAAATCAATTTAGTTTAAATTTGGGACTTGGTTTACCTGTAGCAGGCCTTTCAAAAGCAAACTTTGGTCTTGAAATAGGTAAAATTGGAAATGATGATTTAATAGAAGAAAATTATTTTTCTTTGAAATTAGGTCTATCATTAAATGATGTTTGGTTTATTAAAAGAAAGTACAATTAGATATATTTTTTATGAACAGCCTAAAGTTTTTTAAAAATTTATTTTTAATATTATTTTTATCTCCTTTATTTTCTCAGCTAAGTTCAGATGAGTGTTTGGAGCAATTGTCATTATTTGCAGAATCGGCAAAGATCAAAAATTATCAGGCAGCATATGAGCCTTGGAAGATAGTATTAGATAACTGTCCCACTCTAAGTCTTGCAACATATCAGTATGGGGAAATTATACTTAAGGATTTCATTAAAAATGCTGAATCAGATTTGGACAAAACCAAATATCTAAGTGATTTGTTATCACTTTATGATCAATGGGCTGAAAATTTTCCTGAAAGAAAAGGCATAAAACAAATTGGTAAAATATATAGTAACAAAGGCCAAGCGATGCTTGATAATGGAGTCGAAGATAAAGAACTTATATATGATACTTTCGATTATGCGTTTCAGAATGATCCTGTGAGTTTTACAAATCCAAAATCACTTGCTTATTATTTTCAAACTGGTTATGACTTGTATAAATCTGGCTCAAAAATTAATTTAGAAAAACTATTTGAAAAATATGAGGAATTAACTGAGAAGTTTGAGCAACTAAAAACAAATATTGCAAAAAATATTGATATAATATTAAAGAAGGAAGAGTCTGGAACAGCACTTACTTCTAAAGAGGTAAGAAACAAAAGAATATATGATACTAACTCAAATGCAGTTAGTGCATACTTGCAATTAATTGATCAACTAATTGCAAAGGAGGCTACTTGTGATATTTTAATACCATTATATTCAAAGAATTTTGAGGAAAATAAAAATAATCCATTGTGGATTAGAAGAGCTGCAGGAAGACTTGACGGTAAAGATTGCTCCGATGACCCATTATTTGTAACATTAGTAGAGCAACTTCACAGTTTAGAACCATCAGCTGATTCAGCATATTATCTTGGAATATTAAATGATAAGCAAGGTAACTCTGATGAAGCACTTAAATATTATCAAGAATCAGTTTCACTTCAGACCGATAATTATAAAAAGGCAAATATTTTGTTTAAAATAGCAGTTAAATTTAAAAATGCTGGTAGAAGAGTTTCTGCGCGAAATTATGCTGAGGAGGCTTTAACATATCAACCATCACTGGGAAGAGCTTACCTTCTCATAGCTAATATGTATGCTGATAGTGCAAATGGATGTGGTGATACACAGTTTAATAAAAGAGCTGTATTCTGGTTAGCTGCTCAAACTGCTGTAAAGGCTGGTAGAGTGGATGCTTCTTTAAAAAAAATATCAGATAGAACTGCAGCAGCATTTAATGGGAGAGCTCCAACTAAAACTGATATATTTACTGAAGGTAATCAAGGTACTAATATTACTTTCTCATGCTGGATTAGAAGGACTGTAAAGGTACCTAGCCTTTAAAATGAGATATCTTTACTATTTATTTCTTCTATTAATAATTGTATCCTCATGCACAACTGAATCATCTAAAATAGACTACAATAATGAAAAAATACCAGCTAGCATCGCCAAGAATTTTAAAATGACATATACAGACTCGATGCTAACAAAATCATTTGTCTCAGGTAAAATTCACTATGATTTTACAAATGATATTTTGAATTACTCAGAGTTTTTTGATGATGTAGAATTTGTTATATATGACAAAAACAAAACCTCAACAATTCGAGCACAGTATGCCATTGTTTTTAATTCATTTAAGTTTATGGAATTTAATACAAATGTCAAAGTAACTACAACAGACGGTGAGCAACTAGTAACTGATAAACTTTATTATGATACTGAAAATGAATGGCTTTTTACTGAAAATGATTTTGAGTATATTGATAAATCAAATAAAATAATTGCTAACAGACTTGATTCAAATAGAGACTTTACTGACCTTACAACTGGAAATCTTACTGGTTCAATTAACATAATAGAATGAAACACTACTTAATATCAGAGATAATATATTGGGTAATAGCAATAATATCAATATTTAGTTTTTTTGAAAACTTGGGCTCAAATGATGATAGAGCATATATATTTTTAGGTTTTTCAATTCTTTCTGTGTTTATGGCTCTTTTTAGAAGATATTTTAGAAAAAAATATTCAAATAAAATTAAATGATAATTTTATTAAGCCTTCTTTCTTCAGCATTCTTTTCTGGTATGGAAATAGCATTTGTATCCTCAAACAGACTCAATCTTGAAATTGAAAAAAAACAAAAGGGTTTAATTCCAAGATTACTATCAATAATTACCAAAGATCCATCAAGATTTATATCAACAATGTTAATTGGTAATAGTTTTGCACTTGTTATCTATGGGCTATTTATGGGACAATTTATAATCGATAACTTGTCATTTTTGTTTTTACCATCAATGAATGAATTAACTATTCTTCTTCTTCAAACAATAATTTCAACACTTCTCATATTAATAGCTGCTGAATTTATTCCAAAAGTATTGTTTCAAATTTATTCAAATCTTTCAATGAAGATCTTCTCAGTACCTGCTTTTATTTTTTATATTATTTTATATCCAATTACTAGTCTAGTAACAATAATATCTAACTATATATTAAAGAACTTTTTCAAGGTTGTTGCTAATGAATCAGAACTTTATTTTTCTAAAGTTGAACTGGAAAATTACATTGAGAATGAAATAGACAAATCTGATGATAATCTAGATTCAGAAATTGAAATTTTTCAAAATGCTTTAGAGCTTTCTGAAATAAAAGCAAGAGATGTTATGGTTCCAAGGGCTGAAATAATTGCACTAGAGGACACTTCAAATATTGAAAGTGCGAAAAGACTTTTTGTTGAAACTGGTCTATCAAAGATTCCTTTATATAGAAATTCAATTGATGATATTGTTGGATATATTCATTCTTTTGACATTTTAAAAAAACCCCAGAAAATTAATGAGTTTATTTTGCCAGTGGTGTTTGTCCCAGAGCCGATGTTGGTTAATGATGTTCTAGAAAAGCTAACAAGGCAAAGAAAAAGTATTGCCGTTGTAATTGATGAATATGGTGGAACCTCAGGGATAATAACTGTTGAAGATATTGTTGAAGAATTATTTGGCGAAATAGAGGATGAACATGATAATTATGACTTACACGAAAAGAAAATTTCCAATGGAGTTTATGAACTTTCATCTAGACTAGAAATTGAATATTTAAATAAATCATATAATATTGATTTGCCAGTATCTGAATCTTATGATACACTTGGGGGGTTAATTGTATTTAATAAGGAGGAAATCCCAAGAGTAGGAGATAAAATATTAATAGACGGATACTCAATTGAAATTCTTCATGCTTCTTCATCAAAAATTGAAAAAGTGATATTAAAAAAAATCTGACAAGAGTAGTTAAAATAAATACTATATTGTAATTTCGAAAATTATTTAAATTATGGCAATACTGGGTCAAATAAGAAAGAGATCAATATTCTTAATAATAGTTATTGGAATGGCACTTTTTGCTTTTGTTATATCAGGTGTTTTCACATCTAACGGTGGTTTTGGAGCTAATAAACCAATCGGGGAGATAAATGGAGAGGAAATTGATTATGAAACTTTTAATATGATGGTTGAGCAGGCCCAGAATGTCTATGGACTTAATACCCTTGGTGCAGTTAATTTGGCCTGGAATCAGGGTATAAAGAACCAAGCTCTACTTCAAGAATTAAAAAAATTAGGAATTGATGCTGGTAAGGATCAACTTGAACAGATAATTTCAGCTGACGAGTCAATTGTTATGAATCCTCTATTTCAAAATGAAATTGGACTTTTTGACTTTAATAAATTTTCAGGCTATATTTCTCAGTTAAAATCTTCAAATCCAAACATGTATGATCAGTGGAGATTTCAAGAGCAAAACATAATATCTCTAGCAAAGCAAAAAATTTACTTTGATTTAATTAAGTCAAGCGTAATTTATACTGATGTTGAGTCAAATATTCAATACCATTTAGAAAATGATAAGGTGAATATTGAATATTTAAGATTACCATATGATATTATTCCTGATACGATAATACAAATTAAAGATTCAGAGATTTTATCATATATGAAAAATAATAGAGAAATCTATGAAAAGGGAAAGTCAAGAAAGCTAGAATATGTATTTATACCAGATGTAGCCTCATCTATTGACGAAAATAATATTAGGACTAATTTAGAACAGTTAAAAGATGGTTTCTCTCAAATTAATCGAGTATCTAATAATATTGAGGAAATCCCTGGATTTAAAAATGTTAAAGATTACTCTGAATTTATCGAAATATACTCTGATGTTAGTTGGGATTCTATATTTAAAACAAAACAAGATATTGTTGGAGATTTTTCTGATATTTTATTTGGTTTAAAAATTGGTGAAGTTTTTGGACCCTATAAAGATGGTAACACATTTAAAATTTCTAGAATGATTGACAAAAAAAAGGATGGAAATTTAAATAAAGTACTATTAGCAGATGTTGTTAAAGAAATTATTCCTTCAAATGATTCTTCAAATAATAATTACAGAAAAGCTTCACAAGCTGAGTTTGACGCTAATAATAATCTACCTTTGAATTCGAGTGACTCATCATTATTTATTGATTCATTTGAGTCTTTTGAAAATTTTGATTCTGGTCTACCAGGGATTATAAATTCTAGACAAGTAATTAAATGGTTATATGAAGATCAAACTAGGGTTGGAGATGTTAAAAGGTTTACGTTGAATGAGGGATATCTTGTTGCTAAAACAATTAGTTTTAATAAAAAGACTTTACCAAATGTAAATGATTATAGAGATGAAATTTCCACCACTCTAAGTAATGATAAAAAATATGCCTTTATTCTGGACAAATATAAAGGTTTAAATAGCATAGAAGCAATTTCTAAAGACTATGATATTGAACTTGAGAGAGCTTCTGCTGTAACTCAATATGATCCTCTACTAGTTGGAGCAGGAAACGAACCTTATATTATCGGATCTTCATTTGCTTTAAATGTAAATGAAACATCAAAAATTTTAAAAGGAAATAACGGCATTTATTTAGTCAGACTTTTATCAAAAGAAACTGCGGAAGACATTAATATTAGCATAGCTATTTCTAACTCTTTAAGTGATAGAGAAATTGAAAGAATTTCCACATTAATTCCCGAGGTTCTTGAAACAAAAGCTGAAATAATCGATAATAGAAGTTTATACTATTAAATTAGTAGTTCTTTAAATTTGAAAATATTATTATAGCCTTTTTGTCTAAAATATTTTTGGGGGTTTTTATCACAAGTTATCATTATCATATCACCACCCCATGCTCCTAAGCTTTTTACACTTCCATTAAAATCATTGAAAAGAGATTTTTTTATCGTAGGTTTTGATATTAACTTTGATATAATGACTTCATGAGCTTCAATCAATCTATTAAAATCTTCGACAGAATTACATTTGAGAATTAATGATGTAATATTCGAAATTTCACTAATAACCGAGTTAGATATTTTGTTCTTTTTATAATCTTCAATTTCAGAAATCGTATTTTGTTTTCTATTTAGGTAAATAAAATATACTTTATTATGAAAAGATGGTTTAAAATTAACCTTATCTATAACTCTATGATTTTTGTTTAATTTATAAAGTATGGATGAAATACTGTTTGCACATGCTATATCATATCCACTACCTCTAAAAACTTTTTTGTTTATTTCATATGGATCAACTCCAGATAATTTAGAAAGATTTGAAATTAAAGTTGAAGAAGTTCCTAAACCCCAATTTCTTTCAAATGTAAGTTTTGTTGAGATGTTTGATCCAGTATGCTTTAAAAAGTTTGGATTATATCCTCTTATAATACTAATTATATAAATTAGTTTATCTGAAATTTTTTTTGATGAAGTTGATTGAATTTCTAAATTTTCAATGTTCATTGAACATTCAAACCAAATATTTCCATCATAATTTATACTTTTCCAATTAATTAAATTTGATGTTGTTTCTTTAAGTTTTAAATACTGACCGTATTTAGTTGGGCTTGCTAGAGATAATGCACCGTTTAGTATAGCATATTCACCTGTAATTAAAATTTTCCCATTACTGTAAACCTCCATAATTAACTAATTTTGATCTAAGAAATCAGCTACAGATTGGCTGTTAATATCCTTATCATGAAAATACTCTTTAGCTTTTTTAATTTGTTTTTTACTAGCCTTTTGTTTATTCAAAATATTTATTAAATGCATTTTCATATGACCTTTCTGAATTCCTGTTGTAACTAATGATTTTACAGCTGCATAATTTTGAGCAAGACCTACTGAACATATAATATTCATTAAATCATTTGATGTTGGATTTTTTAAGAGTTTTAAAGATAGTTTAACCATTGGATGTAAATCCGTTATTCCTCCTATTGTACCAATTGATAGTGGAATTTTAAGACTTATTCTAAATACATTATCAATTATTGTGCATTCCGATAAACTCTTATATTTTCCTTTTCTTGATGCAAAAGCATGAATCCCAGCTTCAACAGCTCTAAAATCATTTCCAGTTGAAATTAAAACTGCATCAATACCATTCATAATTCCTTTATTGTGGGTAACAGCTCTATTGATGTCTATATTGGCGATATCGAATGCTGTCTTAAATTTAATTGCAAATTCACTTGAAGACATATCATCTAAACTACCCAGGTCATTTATTTTACATTCAGCAGATGATTCAACAATACACTCAGGGGTGTAATTGGACAAAATTGACATTATTATTTCTATTTTTTTTTCAGGCTCTTTAAACTGATCTGAATTATTTATTAATTTTTTTAATGTTTTTGATATTTTTTCCAAACAGGAATTTATAAAATTAGCCCCCATTGAGTCAATGGTTTGAAAATTTACATTTAGTTGGAAGTAAGACAATAATTTATCTGACTTATTTATTAATTCAATATTTTTAATTCCACCCCCCCTTTGTCTCATCTTTTTTGTTAATTTATTAGTAGACTTAATTAACTCATTTTCATTTTTATTTATAAATTCTTGAAGATTTTGAACATCACCATTATACTTAAAGTGTATTTGCCCTGACTTATTATTTATTAAAACCTTAGATTTAAATCCTCCTCTATCATACCAAAACTTTGACGAATTTGATAAAGCAGCAACAACTGAACTTTCCTCTGTGACTAGAGGAATACAATAATTATTATTATTAATTAAAAAATTTGGAGAAACTGAATAAGGAAGATAAAAGTTTGAAATACTATTTTCGGAGAAGGAATTATGTATTGATTGAATATCAATATCGTCATTTAAATATTTATTTAGGATATTTTCTAATTCATTAGAATTATCAAGAAAATTTTTACTTATCCAATTTATTTTATCTTCCCTTGAAAGTTTTGAAAAACCAATTATTTTATCTGGCATAAATTCATTTACTTTATGTAAATATAAGTCAAATCAATCTCAATTTTATTTTACAAATAAAGATCAATGGAAAAACTAAATTTCTTTAATGGAGATGAAATAAATCAAAAAACAATTCTAGGACATCCTTCAGGTCTTTTCACTCTTTTTTTTACTGAGATGTGGGAGAGATTCTCTTATTATGGTATGCGAGCAATTCTTGTGCTCTTCCTTATATCATCTATTGATAATCAAGGATGGGGATGGGATAGGGCTGATGCTCTTGAATTATATGCTTTGTATACAGGTTTAGTTTATGTTACACCAATATTTGGTGGCTTAATTGCTGATAGATTAATAGGTTATAGAAAAGCTATTGTTGCAGGAGCACTTTTAATGACTCTTGGACATGCCGCAATGGCATTGGAATTATTTTATGACTTTTACCTTTATGTTGGCTTAGTATTATTAATAATAGGGAATGGTCTTTTTAAGCCTAATATTAGTTCAATTGTAGGACAAATGTATAAAGATGAGGGTAAAATTAAAGATGCCGCTTATACAATTTTCTACATGGGAATAAATGCAGGTGCTTTTTTAGGTATACTTTTATGTGGTTATATTGGTGAAAATATAAATTGGCATTTAGGATTTGGATTAGCTGGAATATTTATGTTGTTTGGAATGCTTCAATTTCAGTTTGGACAAAAAATATTTGGGAATATTGGTTTAGACCCTATTAAACAAAAAAAGAATGAACAGTCAGATATAAATGAAAATAAAGTTAAAAGTAACATTGTTACAGACAGATTAATTGTAATCGGAATATTCTCATTTGTAACAATTTTTTTTTGGTGGGGTTTTGAGCAAGCAGGAGGGAGTATGGTCATCTTTGCTAATGACTATACTGATAGAAATCTTGTTGGAACTGGTGCTTTAATTTTTAAGATAATTAATACACTTTTGACTATTGTCCCAATGATTATTTTAACTATCATTCTTTATTTATTATTTAGGAATACTTTTGTTAAGTATGCAATTTCAAATATTTTTCTTGCCTCAAGTTTTATAATTATATGGTCAATAGTAATTTGGATGTTAACTAGAGAGTTTGGTGAGGACACAACTGAAGTTCCAGCATCATGGTTTGCAGTTTTAAATTCATTTTTTATAATTGTATTTGCTCCCATTTTTTCGAGAATGTGGCAATCAAAATATAATCCACCTGGGCCAGTAAAATTTGGAATTGGTTTAATGTTACTCTCTGTAGGTTTTGCAATTTTAAGTTTTGGATCAATTAATATTCCTTTGGGTGCATCTTCAGCCACTCAGAGTATGATTTTTCTTATTTTAGCATATCTATTTCATACTCTAGGGGAACTATGTGTTTCACCTGTTGGGTTATCTTATGTAAGTAAGTTGGCACCAAAAAAAATTGTTGGATTAATGTTTGCTGTATGGCTATTGTCAAGCGCAGTAGCTAATTATTTTGCTGGCTTAACAGGTAGTTATATTGATCCAATTGTTGAGGATTATGGAATGGCAGTTTTCTTTCTAATCTTCACTATTTTGCCAGCTTTTGTTGGGTTATTGATGATTTTTGCAAATAAAAAAATCCTAAAAATGATGCACGGAATTAATTAATAATAGATGTTGCAATTTTTTTTGAGGTCTCTTTTAAAGATAATAATGAATATATCTTTGAATACTCACTGAGCATATTTGGTATTCTATTTCCACTAGTTAGATCGGTAAACACATTTAATAATTTTTCTTCTGTAAAATTGTATTGAATAAGTTCATCAACAACACCTTTTTTTAGGATAATGTTTACAATTGAGATAAAACTAATATTTACAAATGTTTTACCAATAAAGTAACTAATACCACTTGTTTTATAACATACTATTTGAGGGACATTGAAAAGTGCACATTCAAGGGATGCTGTTCCACTTGTAACTATTGCTAACTTTGAATGTGACAATAAATCATAAGTCTGACTAAAAACAACTTTTACATTCAAGTCTAGGGCAGGAAGGTAAACACTCTCATTAACATTTTTTACACCTGCTACTATGAATTCATAATTTTGAAAATGATTTTTTAATGTCAAAAAAATTGGCAGCATTGAATTAATCTCATGAGCTCTGCTACCTGGTAATAATGAAACTATCTCTTTCTCTTTATTAATTTTATTTTTTAATAGGAATTCATCACTATAGTTAAAATCATCAATATGTTCAATTAATGGGTGACCATAAAATTCTGATTCCATGTTGTGTTTATTTTGATAATAATCTTTTTCAAAAGGAAAAATTACGTATAGTTTATCAATATTATTTTTGATTGATTTAATTCTGTTCTCTTTCCATGCCCATATTTGTGGACTTATATAATAATAGTTTCTGTAACCATTTTTTTTTGCCCATTTACATATTCTAAGATTGAAGCCAGGATAGTCTATGTATATAATTTTGTCAGGATTAAATATTCTAATATCATTTTTACAAAAGTGGATGTTCTTAAGAATGGTTTTAATATTTTTTAAAACTTCGTAAAAACCCATATAAGCAAGCTCTTTAATGTGCTTAACATTATAACCACCACTTTTAATCATTTTATCTCCCCCCCAGAATCTTATATCAGCCTTTTTATCAATTGAGATGATTTCATCAATTAATTTTGAACCATAAAGATCTCCAGAAGCCTCTCCTGCAATTATGTAGTATTTCATTTAAAATTCCATTCATTTAATTCTTGAATGGCATGATGAGCAGTTAAGTCAAATTCAACAGGAACAATAGATATGTAATTTTGATTTAGTGCCCACTCATCCGTATCCTCTCCATTATCATTATTTACAAACTTTCCTGTCAACCAATAATATTCTTTTCCAAATGGGTTTTTTCTTTTGTCAAACTCTTCTACCCATGAAGCTTTTGCTTGTCTGCATACTTTTACTCCCTTTATCTCAGATTTTTCTACTGAAGGAATATTTACATTTAAAACAACACCTTTAGGAATCCCATTTTTTAGTGCATTTTCAGTAATATCTTTAATAAAATTTCTAGATTCATTAAAATTTGCATTCCACCTGTAATCAAGTAAAGAAAAACCAATTGCAGGAATACCTTCGATACCTGCTTCAATTGCTGCGCTCATTGTGCCTGAGTAAATTACGTTTATTGATGAATTTGAGCCGTGATTTATGCCTGAAACACATAAGTCGGGTTTTCTAGGCATAAGTTCATTAATTGCCAATTTAACACAATCTGCAGGAGTTCCTGAGCAGCTGTATTCTGTAATTTTACTATTCTTTGGACTAATCCTTGAAGAGTAAAGAGTTGAATTTATAGTTATTGCGTGACCCATTCCAGATTGAGGACTGTCTGGCGCAACAACAATGATGTCACCAACGTCCTTCATTACACTAATTAAAGATCTTATGCCTGGTGCGTTTATGCCATCATCGTTTGTAACCAATATCAGTGGTTTTGCCATAAATATAATTTGATGTAAAGATATAAAAACGATTAACTACTTTAACTTTAACATAATGTTTACTGTTATTCTGTCTTACTTATTTTTTTTTAAATTAATTTAGTGTCATGTTTATAAGAATACTTGGTTTATTAATATCTGGTGTAGTATCTCTGGTTATATATTTTGAAGTTTTAAATACTAAATTTTCAAGTGATGAACCAAATAAAGATAAACTTCTTGTTGATCTTGTCTCTTATGTGCTTGACAAGCTGCATTATAATCCGAAAATAATCAATGATGACTTTTCAATAAATGTGTATGAGGATTTCATAGAAGCGGTCGACTCTCAAAAAAGGTTTTTACTCAAATCAGATATTGAGTTATTTTCTCAGTTTAGACTTTCAATAGATGATCAAATAAAATCTTCTGATATTACTTTTTTTAATTTGGTTTATGAAACGATTCAATTAAGAATGGATGAAGTTGAAAGTTTTTATGAAGAAATTTTATTTACTCCCTTCAGCTTTAATATAATGGAGGAAATTAACCTTGACTATGAAAATCTGGAATACGTTGAAGGTACAGATAATCTTAAAAATCTTTGGAGAAAAAGACTTAAGCTATCAGCTTTAGACGGATTCGTTTCAAAAAAAGAAATTAATATTAAAGATGATAAAATAAAATCAGATTTAGAGATTGAAATAGAAGCTAGAAAATCCATAAGCGATAATCTAAGAGATTTCTTTCAGTTTAATAATGAACTTGAGAGAAAAGATTGGTTCTCAATTTACTTAAACTCAATAGTAACTCAATTTGACCCTCACACAAATTATTTTGCTCCTGAAGCAAAAGAAGTATTTGATCAAAATATTTCAGGAAAGTTTCAAGGTATAGGTGCAAGACTATTTAAAAGAAATCAGCAAGTTGAAATATCGGAGGTTATAATAGGTGGTCCAGTATGGAGAGATAATTTGCTGAATGTTGGAGATATTATAATTGCTGTTGCTCAGTCTAAAGATGAAGAACCTCAAGAAATTTCTTTGATGAAATTAAGTGATGCAACAGACTTAATAAAAGGTGAGAAAGGAACTAATGTATACCTTACTGTCAAAAGGGTTGACGGCGGTATAGAACAAGTTGAGATAACTAGAGATATTGTTGAACTTGAAGAAACATATGCAAAATCTTCTCTCATTAAAGATGATAAAAATAAATATGGTTTGATAAACCTACCCAGATTTTATGTAGACTTTGATGATTATGGTGAGCGAAATGCTGCAAGTGATATCAAGAAAGAAATTATATCTCTCAAAAATAAAAACATTGATGGTTTAATTTTAGACCTTAGGAACAATGGTGGAGGATCTTTGAAAACCGTTGTTGATATTACTGGATTTTTTATTGAAAAAGGACCTGTAGTTCAAGTTAAAAGTATAGGAGGTAGAAAGGATATACTAAGAGATAATGATCCTTCAATTTTATGGGATGGTCCCTTAGTAATTCTTGTCAATGAATTTTCTGCATCTGCATCAGAAATTTTAGCAGCTGCTTTGCAAGACTATAAAAGAGCTATAATATTGGGAAGTAAGCAAACTTATGGAAAAGGTACAGTTCAAAACATTATTGATCTAAATAATGTTATTTCTGGCAATACCTATGGTGATTTAGGATCTTTAAAAATAACAACAGATATGTTTTATCGAGTAAATGGTGGATCAACTCAACTTGAAGGTGTTAAAAGTGATTTGATATTTCCTAATAGATATAGTTATATAGAAATTGGAGAAAAAGACTTGGATAACCCATTAAATTGGAATAAAATTGATCCTGCCAGATATGATAATTTCTCTAAGCTTTTTAATTATTCTCTCGCAATAGAAAAAAGTAAAAAAAGAATTAGTGATAATGAGTATTTTTCTCTCATAGACGAACATGCTAAACTTGTTAAGTCTAACCAGGACGATAAAATTATTTCTCTTGAATATAAATCTTACATAGAAAATCAAAAGAAATTTAAGTCTCAAAGTGACAAATTAAAAATTATTGATGAATTTGTATCACCATTTGTTTTTGATTGGAATGAAAGTAATAAAAATACTGATAGCACATATAATGATGACATTAAAGAAAAAAGAGATAGATGGATTGAGACTTTAGAAAAAGATATTTATGTTAATGAGGCTATGAATCTTCTAAAAGACCTTTCTTCAATTGAGGGAGATCGAATCTTATCTCAACTCAATAAAGATTAATCCTCTTTTAATCTACTTGAGTCAAAATTTAAGTATATGAAAAACATTATACTAAAAATTAATAGACTAGATCCTCCATAACTAATAAATGGAAGAGGAATTCCAATTGAAGGAACTAAACCAATCGACATTCCGATATTAATAAAAAAGTGAATAAAAAGAAAACTTGAAAAACTAAGGCAATATATTCTTCTAAAATGATTTGCTTGTTTCTCTGCTCTAGATGTAATCCTTATAATTAGTATTGAAAACAAAAGTATTGTGCTAAAAGTTCCTAAAAATCCCCATTCCTCTCCAATTGTGCTGAAAATGTAATCAGTATGTTGTCTGGGAACAAAGTTGCCTTTTGTTTGAGTACCCTCTAAGAAGCCAGAACCAAATAAACCCCCCTTGCTAATTGCTATTTTTGATTGGTTTATATTATAACCAATCCCTTTATTATCTATTTCTTTTCCTAGGATTAAATTAATTCTATCTCTATGTCTTTGTTCCAGTATATTCTCAAATAAATAGTTAGTTGAGAACGATATACTAATTAGAAATATCAATGATAAAAAATATCTAATAAATTTAAGCTTTGCTTTCTTCCTTCGCTTATACAAAATAATCAATAGAAATATCGTTATAAGTATTATACTAGATATAAAAAAGTTAAAAGTTAGAGTAAGAATTAGTATTGACAAAATTATTAATCCAAAATAGAAAAACCTTAAGTCTAAACCTTCACGTAAAATGGGAAAAATAAATGCCAAAAAAACTAGTGCTGACCCTGGGTCTGGTTGAAGAGTTATAAGTAAAACAGGAATAAAAATAATAGATCCAACAATAATAATATCCCTTGACTTATTAAGATCTGTCTGAATAATACTTAAAAATTTTGCTAAAAATAGTGTTGTGCATAACTTAGCAAATTCAGTAGGTTGAAAACTTACAGGACCTAATATATACCAGGATTTCGCTCCACCTCTCTCAACACCAAAAAAGAAAAGACTAATTAATAAGATTAAAGATATGATGTATAGTATTGGAGCAATATTGTCAAAAAATTTATATTTAGTAAAGATTATAATTAAAGCGGCAATCAAGCTTACACTCAGAAAAAATAATTGTTTACCTACTAGTGTTGTGTAATCAAAAATTGATGTAAATGACTCAGTATAACTTGAAGAATAAATATTTATAATTCCAAAAGTAACAAGAAGAGCATAACTAATGAATGATATTAAGTCATATTTTAATAATCTATTCATTTATGCTAAAGTTTTCAAACTTATAAGGCTTCTCATATTCATCAATCAGACTTCCACTAACCATCCTATTTTCAAGCCACTTTCTTCCAACATCCTCTTTTAAATACTTCTCAATAATTAAGCTTGCAATTGGTGCAGCCCACCTGCTACCCCAGTAACCATTTTCAATGAAAACAGAGACAACAATCTTTGGATCTTCAGCAGGAGCAAAAGCTATAAAAGTTGAGTGATCAGTTAATTGTTT
>CESN01039334.1_pt1 | contig 16419 bp, 13 predicted proteins | sample 531181 | NCBI WGS metagenome assembly CESN01 (sample SAMEA2621990, study PRJEB7988) | marine metagenome | isolation source: saline water (ENVO:00002010), including
TGGTCAATTAGTTATCTTCAAATAAATGAAAAAGAGCTAAAAAAATACAATATTTTATTCATAGAGCAACCTGTAAAATCTTGTGATGATCAAAAAATAAAATCTAAACTTCCATTATGTGCAGATGAAAGTTTTCATCTAAGAAAAAATATTAAAAATATAAAAAAAATTTACAAATGGGTAAATATTAAGCCAGATAAATTCGGCAGTGAGACTGATATTTTAAAATCAATTACTTTTGCAAAAAAGAATAAATTAAAAATTTTTTTTGGTTGTATGGTAAGCTCCTCTCTATCAATAATACCATCCTTAAGATTTGTTAAATATTGTGATATGTTAGACGTTGATGGTCCCTCATTTATAAAAAAAGATTATAAATTTGGTGTTAAATATAAAAAAGATTATTTAATTTACGATAAAAAATTTAATTACGGCTATAAATGTTAATTAAGTTCAAATATAGTATTTTTACTTTGATTTTAAAAAAATTTTTCACTAGAATATATATAGGAGAAATTAATTGAGCAAATATCAAGAAACTTTTAATTATTCATTAACGAATCCAGAAGAGTTTTGGTCTAAGGCTGCTAATGATGTAGTATGGATAAAAAAATTTGACAAAGTAATACACGCTGACGAACCACCGTTCTATAGATGGTTTAAAGGTGGGAAAATAAACACATGTTATAACGCACTTGATCGACATGTTGATGAGGGTAATGGTGATAGAACTGCGCTTATTTACGATAGCGCTATGATAAATACAAAAACAAAATTTTCTTATAAAGAGTTAAGAGACAAGACTGCAGAACTTGCTGGGGCATTGCAAAAATATGGAATTAAAAAAGGAGATAGGATAATTATTTATATGCCAATGATACCCGAGGCAGTTATGGCTATGCTTGCATGTGGACGTATTGGAGCTGTACATTCTGTAGTGTTTGGAGGATTTGCGTCAAATGAGCTAGCAAGCCGTATTGATGACTCCAAAGCAAGAATGATTTTAACTGCTTCCTGTGGACTGGAACCTGGAAGAACGGTTGACTACAAACCTCTTTTAAATGAGGCAAAAAAAATAGCTAAACACGAAGTTGAAAAAACAGTTGTTTTTCAAAGAGAGCAGCTTGATTATGATTTAGAAAAAAACGATATAAATTGGAGCGATTTCATAAGTAATGCTCCTAAAATAGATTGCGTTGAATGTGACTCAAATGATCCAGCTTATATTTTGTATACATCAGGAACAACTGGTGTGCCTAAAGGGATTTTAAGAGACATTGCAGGTCATATAGTTGGCTTAAAATGGACAATGAAAAATATTTATGACATTGATCCAACTGACGTTTGGTGGTCAGCAAGTGATATAGGGTGGATAGTCGGTCATTCTTATATAGTATATGCTCCTCTTTTTCATGGCTGCACCACAGTTATATTTGAAGGAAAACCTGTTGGGACTCCTGATCCAGGTGCATTTTGGCGAGTTATTTCGGAGTATAAAGTTAAAACTCTTTTTACAGCTCCAACTGCATTTAGGGCTATAAAAAAAGAAGATCCAGATGGTAAATTTTTTAAAAAGTATGATCTATCAAAATTTGAGGCATTGTATTTAGCTGGAGAAAGAGCTGATCCTGATACAATTCATTGGGCAGAAGGATTGTTGAAAAAACCAGTCATAGATCATTGGTGGCAGACAGAAACCAGCTGGACTATTGCGGGCAACTATAAAGGTCTTGGATTATTTAAAACAAAGTATGGTTCAGCAGGCAAACCAGCTCCTGGTTATGATGTAAAAATTTTAAAATCTGACGGATCGCAAGCAAAACCAGGAGAGATGGGAGATATTTGTGTAAAACTTCCACTACCACCAAGCACATTTCCAACACTTTGGAATGCAGATAAAAGATATAAAGAAAATTACATGAGTAATTATCCTGGTTACTATCAAACTTATGATGCTGGTCACATAGATGAAGATGGGTATGTTTGGATCATGTCTAGAACCGATGATATTATTAATACCGCAGGACATAGACTATCTACTGGTTCAATGGAAGAAGTATTATCTGAACATAAAGATGTAGCTGAGTGTGCAGTAATTGGAATAGCCGACAACTTAAAAGGGCAGATACCAGTTGGGCTAATAGTCCTGAAAACAGGTGTAGATAGAGAGTACGATGAAATTAGCAAAGAATGTGTTAAAATGATCAGAGAAAAAATTGGTCCGGTTGCAGCGTTTAAAACTGCTATTATAATTCAAAGATTGCCAAAAACAAGATCAGGAAAAGTATTAAGAGGAACAATGAGAAAAATTGCTGATAAGGAAGAGTATAAAATGCCAGCGACAATTGACGATCCATCAATACTAGATGAAATTAAAGTTTCGTTTAAAACAGCAAAGATTTTGTAAATTACTTGTGTTTTAGAAAGTCTCTTTCAATGCACATAGCAATACCCATTCCACCACCAATACATAATGTTGCTAATCCTTTTTTAGATTTTCTCCTATGCATTTCGTGTATCAACGAAACTAAAATTCTTGCACCTGATGCCCCTATCGGATGTCCTAACGCTATAGCACCTCCATTCACATTTACTTTATCTGGAGTAAATCCCAATTCTTTGTTTACCGAAATCGCTTGAGCTGCAAAAGCTTCGTTTGCTTCAATTAAATCAACTTGATCTTCACCCCAACCTGCTTTTTCTAAGGCTTTTTTTGATGCAGGAATCGGACCTGTTCCCATTATTTCTGGATTAACACCACACTGTGCCCAGGAGACTATTCTTACTAATGGTTCAATTTTCCTCTTTTTTGCTTCTTCTGATGTCATTAACACCAAGGCAGCTGCTCCATCATTTATACCTGATGCATTACCAGCAGTCACAGTTCCATCTTTTTTAAATGCGGGCTTTAAACTAGATAATTTATCAACAGTAGTATCATGTTTTGGGTACTCATCTGTATCAAAATTTTTTTCTAGTTTTTTAAATTTTACTTTAACTGGAACTATTTCATCGATAAATTTTTTTTCTTTAATTGCATCACTTGCTTTTCTTTGGGAAGAAGAGGCAAAAATATCTTGGTCTTCTCTAGTTATTTGATATTTTTCAGCAACATTTTCAGCCGTTATTCCCATATGATAATTATTATAAGCGTCCCATAATCCATCTATTATCATTGAGTCTAAGAGAGAGCCTGGTCCCATTTTTATACCATTTCTTAAATTTGCAAAGTGTGGTGCATTACTCATGCTCTCTTGCCCTCCGGCAATTAAAACCTTACCATCTTCGCATTTTAAAGAATTATAAGCTAACGCAACTGATGCTAATCCTGATCCACAAACCTGGTTGATAGTAGTTGCTGTTTTGTCTTTAGAGATCCCAGCTTGAATTGCAGCTTGTCTAGCTGGATTTTGACCAGCACCAGTAGTTAAGACTTGTCCCATATAAATCATATCAACATCATTAGATTTGAGGTGTGAATGACTCATACATCTTTTAATAACTTCAGCTCCAAGCTGAGAAGCTGTTTGTGATGCTAATGAACCACCAAAAGATCCTATCGCAGTTCTAAAAGCGCTTGTAATTACAATATGATTTTTATCTGACATTTTTTCTCCTTTTTTTTATTGGTAATATTGACCACCATTAATATTAAATGTTGATCCTGTTATAAAACCTGCATCGTCGCTACACAGATAACTGACTATTGAAGCAATTTCATTCGGTTCAGCTAATCTTCCAACTGGAATTTGTGCAACAATATTATCTAAAATTTTTGAGTCTATTTTTTTAACCATATCTGTTCCAACATATCCAGGCGCAACAGCATTAACCGTAATTCCTTTATTTGCATTTTCTTGAGCAACTGCCTTAGTAAAACCAATTATACCTGCTTTCGACGCAGAATAATTTGATTGACCCATCTGACCCTTTACACCATTTATTGAACTAATAGATACAATTCTTCCAAAACCTTTGGATCTCATTGATTCAATTACATTTCTGGTTACGTTAAACATAGAATTTAAATTTATATTTATTACAGCATTCCATTCTTCAACTGACATTTTATGTAAAAACTTATCTTTTGTAATCCCGGCATTATTAACCAATATATCTATTGTTTGATTGTACTCTTTTTCAATTGTTTCTACAGCTTTACGACAATCTTCAAAATAAGAAACATCAAATTTAATATTTCTTATTCCTGTTTCATTTGTAAAAATTTTTGCTGGTTCGTTGTGGCCAATATAACTTACAACTACCTCATAGCCATCTGACTTAAGCTTTTTTGCAATTGCAGCTCCAATACCTCTTGTTCCTCCTGTGACTAAAGCTAATTTCTTTGGCATTTTTTGTTATATATTCCTAAAATAAACAACTACAAGACCTACTATGTGTTAGGGGGTAGTAGGTCTTGCACTTAAACTTAAATTAATTTTTAGAATTTTCAGATTTTACTGAGGTTTTTGATGCTTCATCTGAAACAATTTTTTTTAATTCAGTTAAACCATCTAAAAATCTTGTATTTAAGATTTCAAAAGCTTCTTTTGCAGTTTTTTCATTAATTTTAGTTAATTCGGTAACATTCGACTGGGCGTCTTGTATTGATTTTTTAACTAACTCAATTGATTTTACTGCAGAATCTTGGGTATTACCCTTCGCTACTTCTGCTGAAGCATCTTTCACATCTGAAATTGCAGAATTAAGAATCTCAACCTGTTTGTTCGCGAAAGCATTAACACCCTCAAATACTGTTTTTGATGCACTTGAAACAGCTTCAAGAATTTTCTTCTGACTATCGATATAACCTTGAGAATTTATATCTACATTTGGTATTTTGGTTGCTGATAAAACCTTTTGTAAATCAAACATTTCAAAAGGATTATTTTTATTAAACATTTTAACTCCTTGTTATATTTTCTATAATATATATGCTGCAATGCGAAAAATATCAATATGCTTACTATAAATTAAAAATAAAACATTGATTTTATTTGTTTTTTTTTATATGCTATGCAGCAAATATTATTGCAAAACAAAAGAATATATTGCAATTACTTAAAATTACAATTTAATGGCAAAGAATTAAATAAAAAAAGCTACTAATGACAAAAGAAAATAATATTAAATTTAAAAAATTTGAAACACCAAATTTTGACCAACTCAATGATGTTATTCAAAATAATATAAAAATTTATAACGATCTCATACAAGGGAAAAATCCTAAATCAACAAGCAAAGATGATAAGGTAAATCATAAAAACCAAAAAAAAAATGAAAAAAATGAAGAATTCACCGCAATTGATCTATTAAATTTAATTAATCCAACAGCAACAAAAATTACAAAAACACTTCTCGATACTTCAAATAAAATATCAAAAAACCCAAATTTGTTGTATGAACACACAACTAAGTGGATACAACAAATAGTTTCTCTAAACTTTTATTTCATTTCAAAAATTTCAAATCAAGATCATAAGCCAGTAATCGAACCAAATAAAACCGATAAAAGATTTACAAATCCTCAATGGTCTGAAAATTTATTCTTTGACTTTATAAAACAATTTTATCTTTTGACCTCTAATATGATGGACAATATTGTTGATACACTTGATAAAATAGATCCAAAACAAAAAAAAATTATTAAATTTTATACAAATCAAATTAAATCATCATTTTCTCCAACAAATTTTGTAGCTACAAATCCAGAAATTTTAAATCAAACAGTTAAGGAAGGAGCTCAAAATCTTTTAAGAGGTTTTGAGAATTTTAAAAATGATTATTTAAAACATCCAAATAAAATGTTTATTTCACAAACTACAAACGAATTTGTTGTTGGAGAAAATATCGGTAACACCAGAGGATCAGTAATTTTTAAAAATGAAATTTTTGAATTAATTCATTATACGTCAACAACTGAAGTTCAACATGAAAACCCACTTCTAGTAATTCCTCCATTTATAAATAAGTTTTATATCATGGATTTAAATGAGAAAAAATCAATGATTAGATATCTTTTAGAGAAGAAACATAATACATTTTTAATATCTTGGAAAAATCCTAAATCTGACAGCAAAACATTTGGTTTTAATAAGTACATTAATGAAGGAGTTTTAAAAGCATTAGAGGTTATTTGTGAACAAACAGGATCTTATGGAGTAAATACAGCTTCATATTGTGTTGGTGGGACTCTAACTTCTATGGTACTAGCTCATTTAGCAAACTTAAAAAATATTAAATATAAAATTTTTTCTTCAACTTTTTTTGCAAGCCTAGTAGATTTTTCTGAACCTGGTGACTTGGGTGTGTTTATTAGCGAAGAGCAAATAAAAGTTATCGAAAAACAAATGAATAAAAACGGTTACTTTGATGGGAAAGACATGGCAGCTTGTTTCAATTTTCTTAGACCAGGAGATCTTTATTGGAATTATGTAGTTAATAATTATTTAAAAGGTCAGCAGCCTGTAGCATTTGATATGCTTTTTTGGAATAGTGATTCTACTAGAATTCCCGAAGTTTTGCATAGTGATTACTTAAGGTCAATGTATTTAAATAATCTTTTAATTAAAAAAGCATACAAATTTTCTGGAAAATTTTTAGATTTATCAAAAATTAAAACACCAATGTTTCACGTAGCTACGACTGATGATCATATTGCTCCATGGAAATCTGTTTTTAAAGGTATCAAATACTATGACAATGAAGCAGAATTTACTTTATCAAACTCAGGTCACATTGCTGGAATCATACAGGGAAAATCAGCTAAACCCGGTAAACAGTACTATTTTGAGAATAATGAAACGTGCAAACAGCCCGAAAAATGGCTTAATAAGGCAAACAAAATTGAAGGATCATGGTGGCCAAAATGGGCTAAATGGTTAGAAAAATATTCTGGTCAAACTAAGAAATTAAAAGCTTTAAATTTAAATAAATATAAAACTTTGTACAAAGCACCTGGAAAATACGTTTTAGAAAAATAAAATGATCGAAATTAAAAAATACTCAAACAGAAGACTATATAATACTGAAACTAGTTCTTACATAACACAAGAGGATATTGTTTCTCTAATTAAACAAGGAAAAAGATTTAAGATTAGAGATGTGGAGACAAAGAAAGATATAACCTCGAGTATACTAACTCAAATTGTTTTAGAAAGAGAAACAACTGGAACAAATCTTATACCAGAGGAATTTTTGAAACAAATTATTCTTTTTTATGAAAATGATAGATCCTCAGAGATGTTTGGTTTTTTAAACAATGTAATGAATTTCGCCGATGCGAATAAATTTTTTACAAGTGGATTTGAAAATATAATGAAATTTAATCCTTTTGACTTTCAGAATTACTTTAATGATAATGCTTCAAAAAATACAAAAGCTTCCGAAAAAGATAAAGAACCAATAGATCAAAAAGATAAACAGATTAATGAGCTTGCTTCTCAAATCGAAGAATTGAAATCTCAGATTAGTAAAATTAATAATAAAGAAAAAATTAACTGAAACTAAAAGGCTGACCAAATCCTTGTTCAACTAGTTTTTGGTCCCATACAACTTTTTTGCCATTAATAATTGTCCCAAAAGGACTAACATCAACAGCAATTTCGTTAAAAGGCGTCCATGCGCATTTACTTTCAATCCATTTATTTTTAATAACAAATTTTTTATTTAATTTATAGATTGTAAGATCTGCAAAATTACCAACTTTAACCTCTCCTCTTTTTTTAATATTAAAAATTTTACAAGGTTTATAACATAAAAGTTCTACTAATTTTTTAATAGTTATCTTACCTTTTAAATAATAATTAGTCATAATTAATCCTATAGTTTGTGTTCCTGGCATTCCTGATGGAGAATCTGGATATGGTAATTTTTTCTGATTTTTTGTGTGTGGAGAGTGATCTGAACCTACAATACTTATTACATCATCTTCTATACCTTCCCATATTCCGATTTGGTGATCTCGCGTCCTAATTGGTGGATTAATTTGTGCTAAAGTTCCAATACGATCATAAATATCTGGAGCAAATAAAGTTAGATGCTGGGGTGTTGTTTCCAAAGTAACAAACTTTGATTTATTTTCTTTTACATAATCTACTTCATCTTTTGTAGTTATATGAAGAATATGAATTTTTTTTTGATATTTATTTGCAAATGAAATTAATTTTTTAGTTGAGGATAAAGCGCATTCAGCATTTCTCCACTTATAATGAGACTTAACATTTCCCTTTTCAATAATTTTTTTCCTCGAGATAAGCATCTCTTCATTCTCAGAGTGAATAGAAACAATTTTTGGAGAATTTCTTATAACCTGTTTAATATAAAAATCGTCTTTAACTAAAAGATTTCCAGTTGAAGATCCAACAAACATTTTTACTCCACAACAACCATTTAAACCCTCTAAAAAATTTAAGTTATTAGAATTTTTATTTGTTGCACCGAGATAAAATGCGTAATTACAATGCATATTATTTTTAGCTCTAGAAAGTTTATCATTAAACATATCTAAATTATCGGTGATTGGTAATGTATTTGGCATTTCAAAAACTCCAGTGATGCCCCCCATAACTGCTGATCGACTTCCACTCTCTAATGTTTCTTTCTCAGGATGACCGGGCTCTCTAAAATGAACATGAGTATCAATAAAACCTGGGAAAATTGTGAGACCAGTGCAATCTTCAATTTTTTTGGTATTTTCATTTAAATTCTTATCTATTTTTTTGATATAGTTATTTTCAATTAAAATATCTAAATTTTGAAGTTTATCTTTATAGAATATTTGACCGTTTTTTAATAATAATGACATAATAAATTTTATGGAACTTAATTATACAACTAAGCTTAAAAACAAAAGAGTAATCTCTGTAATTGGGGATGAATCGCAGTCTTTTTTGAATAATATAATTACAAATGATGTAAAAAAAATAAAATTTGAAAAAGCAATTTACTCATGCCTTTTATCACCTCAAGGTAAGGTTGTTAATCATTTTTTTGTAACTAAAATTCAAAGACAGTTTTTAATTATAATTGATCATTTTTTAGTAAAAGATTTTATTGATAAACTAAACTTTTATAAATTGCGTTCTAAAATAAATATAAAAGTAGAGAATGAATTTGATGTTTTGTTCACATTAAATAATGAACTTAAATTTAATTCATTAGTAAAATTTGAAGATCCTAGGATAAAAAATTTTGGAAGGTATGTCATTGTAAATAAAAATAATGAGTCAAAAAATATTTTTAAAAATGAGGAAATTTATTATCAAAATATTGATACAAAATGCTTAATAGATAACATTTTTAATAATATTAAAGGACTATATTTTTCATTAGAATTAAACATGAGAGAACTTCATGCGATTGACTTTTCTAAAGGTTGTTTCGTTGGTCAGGAGAATACTGCAAGAATGAACATAAAAAATAAAATTTCTAAAAGGGCTTTCCTACTAAACAAAAATACTAATATAAAAATTAATGAAGATTTATTTTTTGAAAATGAAATTATTGGAAAAGTTATTAGCAATACACCAGCATTTGCTATGATTAAGATGTTAAATTTCGATAAATTTTTTAATAAAAAAATTAAAACCAGCTCTAATATTGAGGTTTCAATATTGAAACCAGATTGGATATAGTTGAAACAAATTATAAATTTTTAAATTCTTCCACACTAGATAATGCTTTTCCAGAATAAGATTGCTCGGAAAAAGATCGTTCATTATCCCAAACATTTTTAGGCATTGGCAAACCATCGAATATTGTATTATCTAATTTGGTTTTTGGTTCAATATTTAATTTTTCCTTGAGTAATAGGTTAATTTGTCTTACATGTTGACCTGAGTGCCAACCAGTTCTTTCTAGTACCTCGTGTAAATTTACTTCACCATAATAGACATTTCCAGGCTGTTCAAAATCAGTTTGATGACTTTCTCTTTCCCACCATTTATCAAATCTTTTATAAACTTTATAACCATAATCTAACAAATCAGACTTTGTTTTCATTTCTTTTGGTAAAATTGAAAGTAATGCCTCATAAGTATATGGCTTATCATATTCAACTCTGTCTAAAAAAACATCAGGGATATTAAAAACATGATAAACTAATTGTCTATATGATCTTGGTCTTCCTGGTAATAAGGTATCAAGTTTATCTTCTGGAATTTGATCTAAAAAATCTCTAGCAAAAAAGTTTATAGATTTAATTTTTTCAGCCATGATTTTTGGTTCCAACATCTTGTGGGATAAATATTCGAATCCTGCTACTTTAGCTACATCCCTAAAGACTGCACCGTTTGCCCACTGATCACCCTTAGCTACTATTGGAACAAGTTTAACACCAAATCTTCGCAAATCTTCAAAACCTGATTTGTCCTCTAGGACGTTTACAGATTTATATTCAACTCCATTATCATTTAAAAATTCTTTAGTTTTTAAACAACTTGAACATCCTGGCTGCCAATACACTTTTACGCTGTTTTCACTCATAATAAATTTATGTTATATATATTAAAATTATATACAATGAATAAAATAAATTATTGTTAACTATATGAAAAAATTATATTTTTTGTATTTTTATACAATTACCAAAGTCATCTATTTGTAAATTTATATGCTTAGTTTTTGGAAAAAAAGAATTTTAAACATTTTTTTATACGCTTATTTATTTTTAAATGCTTCTGGGTATGCTGCAGACTTTTCCTTCACAGATAACACCACTGTACCAACGGCTGATTCCTCAGGAGATAGATATATTTTTAATGGAGACAATTTAACCCTCACTGTACCTGATGGAGTCACTCTAGGTTCCACAGCAACTCAAGCAATTATAAATGCAAATACTAATAGCCCTGTAAACCCAATTGTTGTAGTAGAGTCTGGCGCTGTTGTTACGAGCAGTACTAATACTATACAAGGCAAAGCTAGTGAAAATTTAATAATTACTAATTCAGGTACTATTTCAACAAATACAACGCGAGCAATTAATTTATTGAATGCTCAAACTGCAACAATAACAAATAATAGCGGTGGTATTATCTCATCAAACACCGGAAATACTATTAATGGTGATGAAACTGGCACAACAGATGGAAATACAATATCGAACTCAGGTACAATTTTTAGTACCGATGGAATAGCAATAAGATTTATTAGCGGGACAACTTCTACTAATATCACAAATAATTCTGGGGGAATTATATATAATGACAGTACTGAAGATGTTGTTAGATTAGGTGGAAGCTCAACTCTAATAAATAGTGGTACAATACAAAACAAAAATAGTCCCTCAAATGATTCTATTGATATGATTGACAGTAACAATACTGTAACACTAAAAAATGGTGGTAAAGTTATTGGAATAATAAGATCGACTGGTTCGAACAATACATTGCAATTAAATCATGGTGTTGGGCAATCGTATTTTTATGAAACAGCCGGGAACGATATGACGCTAACAGATTTGGATGGCAACCAAGTTGTTCAAGGTTCAGCAAGTTCAGTTGGTCAAGGTGGAACTGAGACAATTGACGAGATATTAGGTTATAAATCGATTAATATAAGAAATTTTATAAATAATTACAAAAATACACAAAAAAGTAATTCGGTTATTGAGAATGGTTGGGGTCAAACGTTTGGATCTTTTTTAAAAAGAAAATCCAATAAATCTAATTTAGCATTAGGTTATGAATACAAAAATATAGGAGTAAATTTAATTTTTCCTGATACAGACAGAAATTATCTACTATCATTTGAAGCTGGAAGAATTAATTTCGACAAAGATCATGAATTGGATAGATTAAGTTTCTTATATGGTATTCATACTGATCAAAATAATAATAACTCAAAGTTTTATAATGAGTACTTTGTAATAGGCGGGATAACGTTAAACAATAGTAGAAGAACGATACTCACAAATACAACAACTACAGGTAAGCAAAATATTAATGACTCATACGAAAGTTATGAAATATTATCTGGTTTAAGAATGAACAATCCTCATTATATCCCCAATTTAGGTTTGACTTTAAATTATTCCCTTACACCAAATCATGATGAAAGTAATTATTTCTCTTGGGATTTAAGACAACTTACGAATTTATCATTTTCATTAAGCGATAATTTTAAAATTAGAAAAGATAATTCTTTATTTAAACTTGGATGGATAATTGACTCTAGAGCTTTAATTTTTGGAAATGAACAAGATTACTCAATTAATGGTAAAAATGTAACTTATAAGCAGGATAACGATTTAACACACGAAGTTAGTTTTGTTGCAAATGCAGGATATACTAAATATCTAAATAATAATTCATCTTTTAACTTTTCTATTGATGGTAAGCTTACAACTCAAAACACTAGCAGCCTTTCGGGTTTTCTAGGATACGATTTTTCTTTTTAAATTTTTTTGTTAAATTATGATAAAAAATAAATTTTAATTCCATCTTTAATAATTATTAGTAATCCACAAAGTTTCATAAGGCTTTAATATAATTTTATGTTTATCATTAATTTTGATTTTAGGATTAATTAAATTTTTCCATTTCTCATTTTTAATTAAATTTAATTTATTTAGATTAAATCCTATATTTTTTGAACTCACATTTGTTACTGAAAATATACTTTGCTTCTTATCTTTGCTCTGTCTCCATAAACCATAAATGCTTTTTCCAAGATTTAATGTATATTGAGTTGCATTTGGATGGAAAGCTGGTTGTTTTTTTCTAATTTCAAGCAATTTCATCAGCTCATTAAAAATATAGTTTTCTTTAGAGTTTTTTTTACTTAGTTTTTTTTGTAATTGAAAAAAATCCCACTTATATCTATTTAAGTCACGGTTTTTTTTCGTAATGTTGTATTTTGATATATCGTTTTGAGTTCCAAATAATGAATTGAAATATACACCTGGTATTCCTTCTAGTGAAAACATAATTGTATGTGCAGCTATAAATCTTTTAATTTTATATTTTCCTTTTTTATCGAAATCCGTAACACTTAGTAAATCGAATAATGTAATATTAGCTTCATAAATTTTTTTACACTTATTTTTAATTTTTCTGAAAGAAAACTTTCCATTGTTTTTCTTTATCCTAGAAAACATTTTTCTTGATTGATTTTTATTAAGTATACCCTCTATTGGCCTCATACCAATGCCATCGTGCGATGCTAAAAAATTAAGATAAGTTTGACCGTTTCTCGTTGGTGGCATTGATTTACTCCAATTCGATATTTGAGAACTGTCTTCGAATAAAAGAGTATAAGCAATCAAAGGAGGTAAGGAAAAATTATAAATCCAATGTGCCTCATCATTATCTCCAAAATAGCTTAAATTTTGTTTTCCTGGCAAATTAGTTTCTGTAACAATTAAAGACTTTGTATTTAATTTCTGTAAAATAAGTCTAAATAGTTTGATAATTTCGTGTGTTTGAGGTAAGTTTACACATTCGGTATTAGTCTCTTTCCAAAGATAACCAACAGCATCTAATCTAAAAATTGAAATACCTTTATTAATAAACATCATCATAATTTTAATAAAATCTATTAATACATCTGGATTTTTAAAATTTAGATCGACTTGATCAGGACTAAAAGTACACCAAAGTTTTTTTTTACTATCAAACATTTTAAATCTTTGAAGCAGTTGATGTTCTCTAGGTCTAATTACTTTTGAGGTATTAAATTCCTTATCAACAGAAAAAAAATAGTTTTTTCCAGGATTTTTATCTTTAAGGAAATTTTTAAACCATTTACCTTTTGAAGAAGCATGATTAATAACAATATCAGCCATTATATTTGCACTCTTTGATAATTTTTTTATATGGCTCCAGTTTCCATATTTTTTCTCGATTGTATTATGATCTTTAACTGCAAACCCACTATCACTACTCGATGGAAAAAAAGGAAGAAAATGAATACAATTAAAATTATTTTTGAGTTTTTTCCTAAAAAAATTATTAAAAATATTGAGAGTGTTTTTCTCTCCTTTTATTCTAAGGTTATCTGCATAACATATTAATAAAACAGTTTTTTCAGAGCAAATATTTTCTTTTTTTAAAAATTTAATATTATGATTAAAATTTTTAATTAGTTCTTTAATTTTTCTTGAATAATAATCTGAATTAATTTCTAAATTTTCTGATCTGTATATTTTAAATATTTTTGATTGAATATCATCATCATACAATTGAGATACTTTACTTAAATTTTTTATCATCTTCTCTTACGGCTTCTTTAAGGTTTTTAAACGCAGAGGGTAATGCGCTATTAACACGGCTCCAAGTAGGTATAAAAGGTTTTTCCATAGGTTTTTCAAAAAAACTTTCGCCAGCTTTCATAATATTAAATGCAAAAAGTTCTACTGCTTTTTCTTCGGAGTGCCTATCAAAAGACAATCCATTCATAATTGCGTCACTTCTATAAATATCTATCATATCTAAAGCAGACCTATAATAAGTTGCTTTGATTGATCTAAATGTTTCTAAGCTAAATGAATTACCCTGGGTTGCCAATTTTCTGATTAATGTTTTAATAATGTCTATAGACATTCTTGACAATCCTTTGCTGTTGTCATCTAAAGATAAGTCCTGATGTTTATGATCATAAGCGTCTGCTAAATCAATTTGGCATATTAAGTTGGATGAATAATTTCTTTGCATTTCAGATAATATTCCTATTTCCATTCCCCAATCGGTTGGAATTTTTAATTCTTTTAATAAATCCTTTTTTAAAGAAAATTCTCCTGCTAAGGGATATTTAAATGATTTCATAAATTCTAAATAATCATTCTTGCCAATTGTTTTCTCCATAGCTATTAAAAGAGGGTAAACCAATAATCTTGATGCTCTGCCATTTAATTTTCCATCTGCATATCTTGGATAATATCCCTTGCAAAATTCATAATTAAAATTTGGATTTGCTACTGGATAAAATAATTTTGCTAAAAGTCTTCTTTCATAAGTTATTATATCGCAATCATGTAGGGCAATTGCTTCAGCTTCATCTCTAGCAAGCGCCATGCCAATACAATACCAGACGTTTCTGCCTTTTCCCATTTCCTTTGGAGCTAATTCCTTACTCTTCAGTTCCTCATCAACTTTTTTTAAGTTAGGACCATCGTTCCACAAAATAGAAAAAGGCGTTTTCAATTTTTTAAAAAAATCCCAGGCTGTTTTAGCCTGACTTTCACTGGCTTTATCTAAGCCAATGATAATATGATTAATGTAATTAGTTTTATTTATCTCATCTAATATTTTAGGCAAAGCTTTGCCTTCAATTTCTGAATAAAGACAAGGTAAAATTAATTCCATATTAATTTTTTTAGATATAGTAAAAAGTTCTTTTTCTAGTTCTTCGGTTTTTCTAATTTTGAAATCATGTATGTTCGCAACTATTCCATCTTGTGAAAAATCTGTCATAATTTAAATTTAAATAATTAATTTATTTTTTTCTAGAGCAATTTTAACAACTTCCTGCCAACCATAAGGAGCTTCCTTTGTTGAAATTGTATATTTTTCTTTGTTGAGTAAATTTTCATTATTTTTTCTTTTTATAAGACATGGAAAATCTACTTCATCTAACATTTCTAAATCGTTTGGACTATCTCCTACGCCTATAGTAAAAACATCTTTGAATTCATTATAAGATTTAAGTATATTTAGTGTTTTTTGCATTCCTGTTAATTTATTAACATTATCTCCAATACTTATAACTCTACCGCCCTGATTTAATGATAATCCTATATTATGACAAGATCTCATTAAATCTCTAACTTCATTTTCACCTCCATTAAATGTGATAAGAAAAGTATAATTTCTATTTAGTGCTAATTCAAGTTTTCTGCCACGTAAACCTAAAATACTTTTTTGTTTGTCTGTATCCATTTCAGATAAAAAATTACAATTTGAAATTAATTGTTTTTTAACATTTTTAGTAAAATCTTTATAAATTTCATTTACTGGTCTAGCAAGAACAATTTTTTTTGAAATATGGGGATTAAGAATATTAAGATTATGTATTGAAGATCCATTTTCAGTTATATAAGGGATTTCAAAGTTTAATTCTTTAACAAATTCTAATATTTCAAAATTTGTTTTACTGGTATTAGGAATTAATTTAATTCCCTTTTTTAGGCAATTTGTAATAAAATTTTTTATTTCATCAAATTTAAAAGTTTCATTGTTTAGTAGGGAACCATCTAAGTCTGTAAATATTAATACTTTCATTTTTTTTGCAACATCTCATCACAAATTAAATATGTATTTTTTTGCATAAGCATTCTTAATCAATAACAAACTTAGAATTACTATCTATAAAAGTTTTTTTGTTTAGTTATATTTTTTTTTTATTTTTTCAAATTTAATTTCATTTATTTCAACATAAGGTTTATATAAATTTTTACTTTTTAAAACTTCTTCTTTTGTG
>CESN01058748.1_pt1 | contig 16319 bp, 15 predicted proteins | sample 531181 | NCBI WGS metagenome assembly CESN01 (sample SAMEA2621990, study PRJEB7988) | marine metagenome | isolation source: saline water (ENVO:00002010), including
ACAAAATTTTTTTTACCTAAAATAAAATATTCTGAAAATTTACTAATTGAATTTAAAATCATGAGACTTGTTTAAAATACATGTAATATTAATCAAACCGCACTATGTCTCATGTTTATATATCACAAACGCAAATTCGTCCTCTGCTAGAAATTATTAATATTTAATAATATTTTCATTAATTAGCATTACTCTTTCACACCATCAGCTGTTAGAGCACTGACTAAATATTTTTCAATAAAAATAATCCAGTGATTTTAAAAGTTATGGGATTATAAGGGATTAAGAGCATTAGAGACCAATAGAGACTCTAAAATTACTCAATTCGAACTATTTTAAGTCCTTTGTGTCTACCAATTTCACCACGAGGGCATTACTGAATATTTGGGGTGTTAGTGGTACACACTACCTCACACTACTTCGCACTAGTTATGCGGACAATTTAATTTTCACTAAAAATAAATCGCTTAAAGATTCATCAATTTAAACAAAAAACTATGTCATTAACTATGCCAGATTTAGATAAAACAAAGTTTGGACTAGTATGAACGAGGAAAATCGCCGTCGTTTGTGGATATTGATCCAGGAAGCTGGCGATTATTTGGAGTGTTTATGCCAATATTTATAATTGAACAAGATGAATAAGTAAAATTTTTATTTTCATTTACATGTAATTTAATTCAATTATTAAATTATATGAGATTTTAAGTTATTAATGAAAATAAATGGAAGATATAAAGAAATATATTAATGAAACTCTTAGCTTCCAAAGCTTTGGATTAAAGAATAGTAAAGATTTTAATTTTACAAAGAATTATTATGAAAATGCTACAGCAGACGCTGTGCATTGTTATGAGAGTATCAAAAAATTTCTTAAAAAAGATAAAGATATTCTTGAGATAGGCGGTGGTATTCATCTATTAACCAGTTTTTTAAATCAAGAATATAAGATTACTTCAATAGAACCTGGTGGATTTACAGGATTTACAGATGGTATCAGAAATCAAATTATGAATAAAAATAAACTGAATATACATACAACTACATTAGAGGAATTTAAATCTGATAAAAAATTTGATTTTATTTTTTCAATGAATGTTTTGGAACATACTAAAGATATTATAAATCATTTAAATTGTTGTGTAAAATTACTGAAAAATGATAATTCAATTATTTTTATTCAATGTCCAAATTATACTTTTCCTTTTGAACCTCATTTCTATGAGTTTTTTTTACCTTTTTTTCCAAATTTTACTTTTAAGAAAATTAAAAGACAAAAACTTATAAAAAAATTTGGAGAAAAAAATTATGAAAGTATTTTAGAAAATTTAAATTTCAATTGTACGTATTCAAATATTAAAAATGAAAATTTTAAGATTCAATTTATTAACCCTCTTAAAGATATCTTTGATAGAATATTAGTAGATAAAAAATTTAAAGAGAGAATTCTAAGTAATTTTTTTGTGAAAATTACTTATAAATTTATTAGATTACTTAAACTTGAAAAATTTTTATGTAAAATTTTTCCAAACTTTATTAGTCCATATATGATTTTTATTATTAAAAAGTAGATTTGAAAAGTAGATTATATATAAAATTAAAATTAAGTAATAATTAAATAATAAAATGAAAATACTTGTAACTTTAATATCTAAATCAGATTTTTATTTTCCCAGATTTGTACTCCATCTTGGCACTGTATTAACCCAAATTTAGTTTTATTTAATGTTTCTCCTTTTAGATATAATGCTAATTTCCAATTTTTTTTTTCCAAAAATTTAATCATTTCCTCTTCAATTTTTTTTGAATGCGTTGCTATGTACATTGCTCTAACTTTTTTATTTAAAGTTTCTATTCCTAATTTTACCAGATTTATTTCTTCACCTTGAATATCCATATCTATTAAACTTACTTTTTTTTCATTTTGGAGTAATTTTTCTAAACTAATAGCTTTGACTTTAATTGATGAAAAATCACTTTGATAGAATTGAATATATTTAAAGAAAGGAACTTTGTAAAAATTACTGATATAAAAAAAAAGATTTTTGAAAAAATTAGGTACTGGATTTATCTTTTTTTCCCAATCGTGTACAATTGATTGTCCAAACCAATTTTTTGCCGTCTCATTAGATATTTCTTTTAGATCTTTGCTTGAGATATAAAAATCCATAAAAGAATCTTTATTAGAAATTATATTGTTATAAGTTTCAATATTGGGTCCATTAATGTTATTGTATTTGAAATGCTTTAACATCATTCGGAAATGGAAAGGATCTGCTTCAACAGCAATTATTTTAACATCTTTTTTTTCATGGATCTTAAACGCTCTAGCAGAATACCTTCCATAACCTGCTCCGAGTTCAACAAAAGTAAATTTTTCTTCTTTAGATGATGCATTTTTAATGCATTCTAACATAAATAAGTTTTCAAAAAGCTCATCTTTAAATTTTGCGGATATTTGTGGAATTTCAATATTGGAGTATTGTTCTTTACGTAATTCTAATGATAAGACATCTTTTTTATCATATTTAACATTATAGCAATCAAAAAAATAATCATTACAAACATCAGTTCTTGATTTGATAAAATTAAATTCATTTAAAATTTTTAAATCCATTTACTTTTTTATTTTGAATTTATTAAATCTAAATTAGATTTAATATCATTTTGCAATCTATTAATTTTATTTTTATCTATTAATTTTGAATTATAGAACAAGCTCATAAAATAATTTCCAATGTGCCTTTTATTAAATTTTTTTAAGCTATAATTTTCAATTTCAAGTGTTTTATACCCGAATTTATATAATTCTTTAGCAATAAAAGTATTTTCTAATTTGTTAGATTTATCACCTGATGCGCCACCGGGTGTTTGCTCGATAAGTATAGCAACTGGTTTAGATTTACTTAATAAAAGATTTTTCATACCCTTTATTATATCTTGTTCATAGAGTGCAGCATCTATGAAAATATAATTTGGAGCTGATAGAATTCTTGACTCTAGTAAATAATCAGCAGTAAGCATCAAAATATTAATTTTTGATTTATATTTTCCCCAAATGTTTACATTATTTTTTTTTTTATTTTTTAGAGTATGTAGGCCTAACCCAGAAAAATTATATACCTTATTGTTCTCTGTTTTATGATTCGTAAATAATGAATTATTTAGATTGAGTTGACTCATTGAATTTTTTTCCCCTAAAGCAATAGGTAAAACAATTGAATTACTTAATTTATTTATCTGAAAATTTTTTTGTAAAGAAAAAACATTGTCAGGTTCACATTCAAAGGCAACTACCTGACCAGAGTCAATTTGTATTTTTTTTGCAATTTGAATTGTTGAGGCACCAAGATTAGCTCCAATATCCCAATAAATTGGTTTTTTTAATCTTAATATTTTTTGTAATGTTGGAAATATTGCTAATGGAGTTTTTTTATAATCGAAATAACAGTTTTTTAAACTTCTTGCACTTGTAACAAAGATTTGAAAACTTTCTTCAATTGAGAAATTTGGCTTAAATTTTGAAATAAATGGCACAATTGGTTCATCCATCAAATTTTTTGCCGAAGTCCAATTCTTATCTAAAAAAAATTTTTCAATATTTTTATTCTTGGAATTAGATAGATAGGAAAGATTTTGACTAACCTTACTTAAAATAGGTTTAATGTCATAAATTTTGTATTTTGATATCTGGTTTGTAACATTTCTTATTATTACATTTTTTGATTCAGTGTTAATTGGTATTTCTATTTTAAAATCAGATTTTTTGTCTAGAAGCATTTCATTAAATAAATATTTAGAAAAATTACTACCTACAACTCCAATACCAATTTTTCCAATTATTACTGAACATTTAATTTCTAAAAAAGAGTTATTTTTTAAATCTAGATTATCAAGTGGAATTATTAAAGAGTTATCCCAAAGAATTTTATTTGTTTGAACTAATAAAAAATTTTCAAACTTTTCAACTATAGTGTCATTAACTGTTTCAAATGAAAACATATTTAGTTATTTATTCAATCATTTAATAGCTATTATTCCTTCAAAGCATAAATATTTAAAAATTGTAGAAAAATCCTTAAATCCAGCTCTTTTTAAAAATAGTTTATTTTCTTTTGAAGTATAAGGCTCTAATACTCCTTTTAAGGACAAAGCTTTTGAATGAATTTCACTATGAGTATAGTTCTTTTTTAATTTGTAATCAGAGTATAACAAACTCAAATAATCTTGAAATCTTGCATCTTGTGCTCTTATTTTTTCAAAAATAATTAAGGCACCACCCCAATTTAAATTTTTATAAATATTGTCTATTAATTTTTGACGATATTTTGGACTTATAAATTGAAGAGTAAAAGCCATTATAACTAAATCACATTTTTTAAATTTGATATTTTCTATTTTTTTTTTTGAATATAATATATTTTTGAATTGATTATGTTTTTTGGCAAAACTAATCATTTTTTGAGACTCATCAATTGCAAAAATTTTAGGATTAAATGAAACAAAATTTTTTGCAATAATCTTGGTAGATGATCCTGTTGAACATCCTAGATCATAAATTAACGAATTTTTTTTAATAAAAAAACTTGAATAAGACAAAATTAAATCATGTATATCTTTATAAAAAGGGATTGATTTTTCTATATGAGCATCAAATTTAGATATTGAAAAATTATTAAATGACCATGAGCCATTTTTAAAAGAAATCTTATCTCCTAAGGTTTTTTTTTTCATAATATTTCGTTATAAGAAACTTAGTCAAATTTTAATAAATTTAAAATAAAATTATTTAGATGAATAGTTTATTGAGTGAAATTTTTCTGGGAAAAAAATATAAGATATTCATTCTTTTTTCATTGATTTTAATAATTATTAAGAATTACTTATACCCAGTATGGTGGATTCAAATAGGACAAGGTGAAATTGATAAATGGTTTTATTTTGGGTCAGCACAAAATTTAGATTATTTTAGAGAACATTTTAACCAAACATATTATTTAAGAAGATGGGTAAGTATATTTCCAATATTTTTATTACAGCTTTTTTTAGACGCAAATCTAAGTCTTTTTATATTATTCCATTTATCAATCTTTTTTTCAATAATTCTTACATTAAAAATAATAAATTTAATTTTAAATGAGAATTTATCTGGTTATCTAATATGTATTTTTTTATTTATATTTAGTGAATATGTGTCTCTACAAATTGCATCGATGCATTCCACATATATTGCGATACCATTATACTTATTTATTTTAAAAAATGTAGTTGAAGACTTTCAATCAAAGATTTTTAATTTAAGAAAAATTTTTTTAACTTTTTTTCTGCTAGGTATAATAATAATAAGTTTTCAAGGCTATATTTATACAGCACTTTTTGTTTACACAAGTTATATTATTTACTTAATAAGGTTATCAAAACTTAAAAAAGAATTTATAAAATTTAATTTAGAAATTGTTAAAGCAGTAATAATAATAGTCATATTAGACTCTATTATAGGTATAGTACTTAATTATCATTCCAATATAATCTTATATTCTCTCAGAGCATCATTTGGAATTTTAACTGACGAGGTTTGGGGTCAGAGAGATTACTTCAAAATACTTCTTCCAAAGGAAACATATTTATTTATTGTAATGTTAATTTTTTCAAATTTACTTTCAATTAAAAATAACATTACAAATTTAGAAAATAATGAAAAATATCTGATAATGACGATCTCTTTTTTATTGATATACTATTTGCCCCAAATGATAAGTTATAATAAATTTTTATTTGGCACTCACCCATTTATATTAGCATTTATAACCATTATTGTTTTTTCTAGTACTTTAATTATTGATTTAACCTTAAAACAAAAATTATATTTAAATTTAATTTGTCTAAGTATTTCGTTATTAGGACATTATTTATTTTTTAAATTGAGCAATGAATCAATTTTTTACAATTTTATATTAGGACATTATTTATCTTTTAAATTGAGCAATGAAGCAATTTTTTACAATTTTATTGGTATTTTAGCGTTATTAATTTTCTTAAACTATTTATTAAAAAATAATTTAAGAATAAGAAAAATTCTTAGTTCAATAGGTTACTTTTCAATCTTTTGTATTTTAGTTATTTTTTCTTTTGAATTTCACATTACTCAAAAAAAAGCAAAAAATTATAACATAAATAAAATAGAAAAAATAAATCATCTTTCAAGGGAGATAAAAGAAATTACACAGTATGATGACAAATATAGAATTTGGATTCTTGATGTAAAAAAAGATTTTAAAATTACTACCAATAATATTTTAATGGACACTATGTATAGTGATTACACAAGATTTTATAAACCTTATGATGTTTGTGGGCAAATCGCTTGGTTCAAATTATTTGAAAATTCAATAATTTATGCGAGAGGTTTTTCTAATTCAAATGAGGCAGAGGAAAAAATATTTAAAATTATAAAAACTTGTGATTTAGAAAGAAAAAATATAGAGGAATTAGATTTAAAATTTAATAATGCATATTCATTTAAATTAAATTATGATAATTAGATTGACTATTAATTTTTACGAAAATCTTTTTCTATCAATTTTACCATTTATATTTAATGGAAGACTTTTATAAATATCTATTTTTTTTGGAATCATATAAGGTGGCAGATATTTCTTCAATTGGTGTCTAATTAATGTTTCATTATTTTTTTTTTCCTTTTTTGACAAAGAGACTGCCGCACATAAAATAAAGTTATAACTATCTTTCTTTCTTAGATAAACGACGCATTGACGTATAAATTTTAACTTGTAAAAATTGGCCTCTACCTCAGATATTTCAACCCTATATCCAGATATTTTAACCATTTTATCTATACGACCTTTACATAAATAAACTCCCCCTTTTTTTATTACCTTGTCCGAGGTATAAAACGTATTTTTATTCTTTGAGAATATAAACTTGCTGTTTAATTTATTATCAAGATAACCATTACTAATAGTTTTGCTTTTAACTACTAGTTCTGAATTCTTTTCAATTCTAACTATATTATCATCAAAAGGTTTTCCTATTGGAACTAAATTATCTTTTTTAAAAGATATCAAATCATTTTTTTTACATTTATGATAAAAAACCCAATTTCCCATTTCTGTACCACCATAACAATTATAAATTCTTTTTGATTTACTAACTTTAAGTACATATTTCAATAAACCTAAATAAAATGGCTCACCAGTGAAAATTAAATTTTTTAAATTTATTCTTAATTTATCTTTATAATATAATCTTAATCTTTCGAATGTAGATGGAACGCAAACTAAAATATTTATCTTATTTTCATTAAGATGATCTAAAATTAAAAAATTTTCATATTTTTTTTTTGAGGGGCTTAAACATGAACCCAAAAAAATTGCTGGAAAATATATATCAAAAAAAATACTAAAAGCTGTATTATAATAGTCTCCAAAAATAAGATTATTTTTTTTTATGTTATATAAACTTTTGATTTGAAAATAAACTTGATTTATAATATTTGAATGAGATACCTTGATGCCTTTAGGAAGACCTGTTGAACCTGAAGTAAAATAAATAAAAGCTGTGTTATCGTAGGATATTTTGTTTACATATTTGTCAAAATTAATTTTATCTTTTAGTTTAATATTATTAATCATTTCATATTTGATGAATCTACAATTACGTATTTTAGTTTGCATCCTCTGAATTATTTTATTATCTATATTTTCATCAAATAATAAAATATCTGGTTTAACCTGTTCACAAATATCTATTAGTCTTTCAAATGGATATTCAATGCTCAATGGTACCCAAGTTGAATTGGATAACAAAATCGGAAAAATTGATGCATACATTTCAAAAGATTTATTTGAATAAGTAGCGATTGTTAATTTTTTTTTTTTCCTATTTTTTTTTATAAAAGTCAAAAATTTAAAACAGAATAATTTCAAATCTTGATAGGAATATTCCTCATCATAATATCTGTAAAATGGAAGTTTTTTATCTAAAAATTTTATAATTGTAGTATAATAACGATTTAAATAATTCATAAACCCGTATAATAAATTTATTAAATAAAAAAGCAATTTATGAAATTTAGCTTAGAGAAATTTAAAAAGATTTTAAAAAAATATAATTTATCTAAACACAATTCAAAAAGAAACCTAATGAATGATGGTATTTTAGACTCAATGGAAATTGTAGATATTATTTCTGAATTTGAAAAAGCTTTTAAAATTAAAATTAAAAATGAAATCTTTCTTGATAAAAATTTTGGTTCTATTGATTCATTTATAAAAGTTATTAAATTAAAACTTAATGAAAATAAGAATAAGTCAAAAAAAAGATAAAAAAAAGATAATTGATTTTATTAAAAACAGGTATTTTAGAAAAAATCATATTTTAACAAAAAAAAATGGCATCTTTGATTTTTTTTTTTTGAAAAAAAATAAACTTAATTTTGTAATCGCCGAAAGTAATAACGAAATATTAGGAATCTTAGGTTTTATACCCAATAGTCATTGGTCCTCCAAATTTGATTTAAATGATTTATGGATAGGCTGGTGGCAATGTGAAAAAAGATTTAATGGATTAATGTTAATTAATTTTTTACTTTATAAATATAAACCAAAATTATTAGCAACTTACGGTGTTCAAAATAAAATTCTAAGAGACAAATTATTTTCGAATGAAGAGTTAAAGCAATACTTAATGATAAATAAAAATTATCGATTTAAGAATTCAAAGTTAAAACATGTCAAAATAGGTCTTAAAAATAAATTTGAATTACATTCCTTAAAAAGATTAACCAAAAATATACATAAAAATCTTTTTCATTCTAATCCATATAAAGATCTTAAATTTTTTAAAAATAAATATGAAAAAAATAGATTTTATGACTATTTTTTTATTCATTTCAAGACAGATAATAAAATCAATTTAATATTAATATGTAGATTGATACAAAATAAAAAAAAAAAAATAAGATTTATTAAAATCTTAGATGTGATTGGTGCGATTAAAAAGATAGAATATAGTAATCTTTTAAGAAAATTTTTGAATTTAAATAACTTAAAATACATTGATCTTCAATGTTTAAATTTAAAAGAAAAAACTTTAATTAAATTTGGATTTAAAAAAAATAAAAAAGAAATTTATAATTTTTATGAACCCTATAAAAAAATTCACTCACCTCATGTGGTAAGTATCATAAAAAATATTTATAAAAAAAAATTATATTTTTATGCTGGAGATGGTGATAATGAAAGGCCAAGAGTTTTATAAGTATTTTTTTAAAATATTTAAACCAATCAACAAACATTTGATAAAATTATAGGCACTTACACCATTTTTTCTCTTTTTCTTTGTAATGTTAATAAAATCAATTTTGATATCATTAATTACTAACTCCCCGTAAAGAAAAATAAAATTCTTTGTTTTAATAATTTTTTTTACTTCAGTTGAGTGGATTAAAGTAAAATTTGTAATATTTAAATGAAATTTCTTACTTGAAATAAAATCTAAAATCGACCAAAAAATATATGAAAAAATACCTTTTCTATAAGACTTTTTATTTGCAAGCCCAACCACAGTATTTTTTTTTTTATTATATTTGTTTATAAAATTTGAGAAATATTTTGGATCATCTTGTAAATCACAATCCATTATAAATATTTTTTTTCCTTTTGTTTTTTTTAAACCTATTTGTATTGACTTGTGTTGACCTAAATTAAATTTATTTCTAAATAATTTAATCTTTTTATTTTTTTTTTTTAATTCTTTTATCTTTTCGTGTGAACCATCATTACTGCAATCATCAATTAAGATTATTTCGTATGATTGCGAATATACTTTTATATTTCTTGAAATCTCAAAAATTAATTTTTCTAATGTTTCTTCCGAATTATAGACTGGAATAACAAAACTATAATTCATAATGATTTATTTATTTATGTTTTTCAAATATATTGAAACTAATCGATTAATTTTATTAAAATAATCTTTACCAAAATATTTTTTATCATAAAATATCGGCAACCTTACAAGTGACTTTGCAAGTTTCTCTGTATTTTTTAAATTCTTACCCTTAGCATATTTTTTACCTGCCGGACTGTTATGCAAAGGTACGTAATGAAATGTTGTTTGAATTCCATTTTTTTTTAAAAAATCCATAAATGATTTTCTATTATTTTTTACAATTATATAAAATATATGACCATTAATTTTTTTTTTTGAGGATAGCTTTGGTAATTGAAAATCTTTAAAATTCGAGAAAATTTTATAATAGTTTTTAAATATTCTTACTCGTTCAGTTATAATTCTTTTACTATTAACTAATTGTGAATATAAAAAACACGCATTTATTTCGCTTAAACCATATGAGGAGCCAACATCTACCCAAGTATACTTTTTAACCACGTTTTTAATAAATTTATCTCTATTAGTTCCTTTGTCCCGAATTATTTTCGATTTTTCAATTAAGGATTTATTATTAATTATTAAGGCTCCCCCCTCTCCACAATGGATGTTTTTTGTATCATGAAAAGAAAATGTTGATAGGTCTCCAAATGAGCCAAGTGGTTTTTTTTGGTAATAGGATAAAATTGAGTGTGCTGCATCCTCTATTAAAAAAATCTTATTTTTTTTTGCTATAGTCTTTATTCTTTTTATATCACATGAGATGCCAGCATAATGAACTACAACGATTGCTTTGGTTTTTTTTGTAATTGCTTTCTCAATTTCATTTGAGTCTATATTTAAATTATCATTATCAATATCAACAAAAACTGGTTTTGCTCCTCTCAGAACAAATGCATTTGCTGTAGATACAAATGTAAAAGATGGCATAATAACTTCATCATCTTTTTTTAAATTTAAAAGCAGAGCACACATTTCTAGTGCAGATGTGCAAGAATTTGTTAATAGAACTGATTTGGCATTTATATTTTTTTTTAACCATTCTTCACATTTGCTTGAGAAATATCCAACAGATGAATATTTATCTTTTTTTCTTAGTTCTGAAAAATTTTTTTTAAAATCTTTTTCAAAAATATAAGGGATGTTAAATGGAACATTTTCAAATTTTATTTTATTATTCATATTAAATTTATAAATTAGAAATTGAAAAGCCCTTTTTCTTTTCAATTAGTTTAATAAATTCACTTACATCAAAAATTTTTTCAGGAGTGCCCATATCAAACCAAGTAATTCCTCTCCCTAAGTTAAAATATTTCAGCTTGTTTAATTTCAAATATAAATTATTTAAAGAAGTAATTTCTAATTCTCCCCTTTTTGACCTTTTGATTCTTTTAACATACTCAAAACATTTTTTTTCATAAATATATAATCCTGTTACTGCAAGATTACTTTTTATATTTTTTGGTTTTTCAATAATTTTCGATATTTGTTTTTTTTTGTTCAAATATGCGATACCAAATTGTGATGGATTAGAAACAGGAGACAAAAAAACATATGCATTTTTTTGTTTACTGGTAATTATCTTATTTAAAATTTTAGGGAATTCCCTTCCATAAAAAAAATTATCTCCTAATATCAAGAGTATCTTATTCACACTTTTTTTAAAACTCTCTGGGGCAATTATTAAACTTTCTGCAATACCGCCTGTAGAATTATTTTGTATTTGGAATTGAAGTTTTAATTTATTTTTTACTTTAATTGGCTCTAACAATTTTTTATAATTTTTGATATCTTCTTTATTACATATTAGTAAAATTTCTTTTATACCTGCATAAATAAGTATTGAGAGTGAATAAAATATCATTGGCTTGTTATAAACGGGGATAAAATGTTTTGAAAAAATTTTTGTAAATGGTCTAAGTCTTAACCCTTTGCCTCCAGCTAAGATAATTCCTTTATTTTTTTTCATATTCTTTTAAAAATTTTCCTTTTGACTTAAGATATCTGTACCATTCGATTGTTATAGATTTCAAATTTTTTTTTATCTTATTTTTTTTTAAACATTCAACCATTTCTCTGACTCCATAATTAATTGAATATTTCGGTTTAAATCCCAATTTTTCAAGTTTTCTAAATGAAACTTTATATGATCTATTATCTGGATTTCCATACCACTTTAGTTTAGCGCTTTTATTAACATTATTTAAAACTAATTTAGCTATATTAATTATACTTTCTGTGCAGAATTTTGATCCAACATTAAATATTTCTCCATTATATTTTTTATAATTTTGATTTATTAATTTGACCATTAATCTGCTTGTGTCCTTTACATGACAAAGGGGCCTGTATTGTAATCCATTTCTCATTATTGGTAATATATCATTTTTATAAACACCTTCTGTCATTCCATTAACTGCTAGATCAAATCTCATTCTCGGGGAATAACCAAATAATGTCGCTTGTCTCAAAACAATTACTAAAAAGTTACTTGATTTTAGTTTTATTATATCTTTTTCTGCAGTTAAATTAGATTTTGCGTATATTGATAATGGTTTAGTTTTGCTATTTTCTGTGACAATTTTTTTTTGGTTACCATAGACAGAACAAGTTGATGGAAGAATATATTTTTTAACACCCATTTCTTTTGAAATTTTTGCAGTTCTTAATCTAGATTGATAATTTATTTGCCAAGTTAATTCAGGAAAATTGCTTCCACTTGGATCATTTGACAAAGCTACTAGATCAATAACTGCATACGCATTTTTGAAGTATTTAGTACTTATATCTCGAATGTCTTTTTTTATTAATCTTAAATTTCTATTCTTTAATAAAGTTTTGCCAAAAAAAAACTTATCTATAGCTATTACTTTAAAATTCTTTTTTAATAACATTGGTACAAGAATACTTCCTACATACCCTCCTGCACCAGTTACCAATATAGACTTCTTTAATATTTTTTTTTTTGACATCTTGTGTAATTAATTCTGTAAAAATAATCGGTTTAAAGTGTTCGAGTTTAGCCAGTTTTTTTATTAAACTGAATAATTTTTTGATTTTTGTCAGACTTTTGAAGTTCAAGTTTTTTGAAGTCAGAGACTTTGTGAAAAACTCTATTATATTTTGACTCTGAGAAATGATACCACAAATCCCAAATATTTTTTTCATGTTTTACTTGGACAATAGGATTAAAATGTTGGTCAATATAAGATAAAAAAATTACATCACTTTTTAAAGCTAAATCTTCAAAACTATTCACTTTTGTTGCACTAAATTTTTCAAGTAGATAAGGATCATAGTAAAATACTTTTATATTTAAGCTTTCTAAAAAATTCATCATCTTTAATGAATAACTTTCTTCAAAACACTGTGTGTTAGATTTATATCCAAGACCTAGAAAACCAAAAGTTTTAATTTTATGTTGATTTTTAAGATTTGATATGACCTTATATAAATTTTCGATTGTATCATTATTTATTTTTTGAACCTCATCTGAAAAAGTATTCTGAATATTATTATCAAAACAAAACTTTTTAAGTGACAAATTATCTCTTGGTAAACATGGGCCTGAATAAGGACCTCCTGGTAACATAAACTTAGTTCCTATTCTAGCATCTAAACCTACTGACTCTAAAACTCTTAGATCACTTATATCATCAAAGTTTTTACAAACATTTTTTACAAAGTTTGAGTAGGAAATTTTAGTTGTTAAATATGTATTAACTAAGAGCTTTGTAAGCTCTGCTTCTTTAAATTTTAAAAGTCTTATTTTGGGATTTTTATATAAAGAATTGTAAAATTTAGTAATTTTTTTTGCAGCATATATACTCGAAGATCCAATTAATAAATAATCTGGCTCCTCAAGATTTCTAATAACAGAACCTAATGCAACAAAATAAGGGTTATACAGAATATAAAAATTTTTATTATTTATTAATCCCTTAGACTCTAAAAAAGGAATTATTTCACTTTCAATTGACCCTGGTTGAACTGTAGAATTAATATTGATGATATATGATTTCTTATTTTTTGAAATTACCTTTGCAACTTCATCTAATATTTCAATAATTATATCATTTGAAAAAGATCCATCTAACTTTGAGGGAGTTGGAACAGTAATATAAATAATTTCAGTATCAGTTATACAATCAGAAACATTATTGTGATAAATTAAATCATTATTATTATTAACTAAATTGTTTAAACCGATTTCATGTAAATGTTCACCATGATTTTTTTTCAAATCATTTACAAGTTTCTCATCTTTATCATAACAGCTAATTTTTGCACCAGAACTAGATAAAAATTGTGCCATAGGGTAACCAAGTTTTCCAAGGCCGATAACAGATATATTTCTGAACATATCTTCAGATTTAGTTTAAATTTTTGTCATGTAAACCCCAAAATTCATTTGTTTTTAAATAATCAGGGTTTTTACTTAATTTTATAGCTATATTTAAAAATTCTTCATTGGTTAAATAAGGTATTTTATTCTTATCTAAATTTTTAAACAATTTTTCTTTTTCGGATATTACTCCACTTTTTTGATGATTCATGTGATAAATATAATAGCTTTTAGAAAAATCATAAAAATTATATTTTTTAAATTTTGCTTCCCACAATAAGAGAGAGTCTAAATGCCAAGAATATATTGGTAACTCACAATAACCTTTTAAATTATTCCAAGAACTTCTATCTAGAAGAGTAAAGTCACCACATGCATTGGTAAATAATTTTTCTTGAAAAAATTTAAAATTTTTAAGGAAAAAAACGATTTTTTTAAAAATGCTTATAAAATTTTTAATCGTAATTTTTTGTATCAAATTTTTTTTATTTTTTTTAATTTCAAAAATACTAAATAAAACTTTTAAAAAATTTTCTAATTGTTTAAAAAAAGTAGAATAAACGTAATATTTTTCATTTGTTTTAACATCTAAAGAATAATATTTTCGATCAATAAAATTTGTAAATTGATCAAGATAACTATCTTTGATATTTCCTGAATAATCATATTCGATACAATGACGATCACATCTATAAATTGTTTTTTCTTTTAATTTTTTTTTAGAGATAAATTCATAGAGTTTTTGATTTATTATTACATCAATATTAGTTGCTAAGACAAATTTACCTGTAGCTCTTCTTATCCCAACATTTTTAGCAATCATTTGAAAGAATTGAAGACGATCACTATTTGTTAGTTTTAAATGATGATCTTTACTAACAGTTATAATATTCAATTTTAAATATTCGTTAGAAATCAAATCCAACCTATCAGATAAAGTTTTAGAATTAGGTATTTGATTCCACTCTACAAGAATCAATTCTGATGGAATTTGATATTTTCTACAATTTTCAGCTAAACTTTTGATAAATAAATTAGTTCTTTCATCTAAATAGGTTCCATGATTATCATTTCTACTAGCAGCTACTATTGATAAATATATTTCGTCAAAATTTTTCACGATATTTCCCGAGAAGTAACATAAAATATTATAATATAAAAATAGTTTTTAACTATTACATTGTTAAAATACTAATTTGAATATAAATTTTCTATTTATCAAAAATAAATATTGTAGAATATGGTTAAAAATATTTTTAAATATCTTACTTTGTCTTTTATAGCTTTATTTCTTTTTTCAATTTTATTAAGCAAAATAATAATTGAAAATAAATTTGAACTCAAAACAAATAATTTGAAAGGGTTGGAAGAATTAACATCTAAAGTTTTTACATTTACGAATCAGGGAGTTAGCAAAAGAATAGATCATTCAATGTTAATTGATGGCATTAATTTATTACCGTATTTCTCATTTGATAACAAATTAACTGAATATTCTATTTTTATTTATCATACTGCCATGAATTATTTTAAACTTGATGGATATCAATGTGGAGGTCACTCAAAATACTTGCAACGATTATTTGATCATTATGGAATTAAATCGTTTAGCTATAACCATGGAATAGAAAATACAAAATACACTCACGTCCTTGTTGTTGCTGAATTAAATGATAATCTTTATATTTTTGATCCAACACATAACTATGTTTATCGTGATAATGAAAAATATCTTACATTTAAAGATGTAATTACATTTATTAATCAAAAAAAGGATATGAAAAAATTTATCCATATAATAGATAAACAAAGTAAAGTTTTTCACAAAGATTTAAAAAAAAATTTTACCCCAACAAGTTCTGCGGTTTATAATAACTTTAATAGGGCAAATCACCTCTTTAAGAGTAATAAAAAACACTTGTTGCTTAATGGTTTTGGTATGTATGTGGGAACCGGTAACAAAGATTATTTCTTAAAAAAGTATCCCTATCTAAATAGTCTATTTCAATGATAAGTTTGATATTTTTTTATTTATAAGTAGTAAATATATTATGAATTTTTT
>CESN01009922.1_pt1 | contig 16310 bp, 14 predicted proteins | sample 531181 | NCBI WGS metagenome assembly CESN01 (sample SAMEA2621990, study PRJEB7988) | marine metagenome | isolation source: saline water (ENVO:00002010), including
GGTGCAATTCTTACTGGTGCTGGTGTTGGATTGACACTTTCATTTCCACTCATATCTGCAATAATTTCTGAGATTTTTTCTATAAATAAAAACATTTATTTAGACTTCGCGGCCTTATTTTTATGTCTATTTATATTTGGTTCAAGTGTATATTTAGGCATTCAAAAAGGAATTAAACGACTCAGTAATTTAAATGTAGTTTTAGTGATATTTTTTTTAGTATTTATACTATTTACAGGACCATCACTTTATATCATCCAAAATACATTTGAGCCAATTGGATATATGTTTAAAAATTTTTTAAGTTTAAGTTTAGAAACTTCAAAATATAGTATTACTTGGACAGTTTTCTATTGGGCATGGTATTTTGCTTTAGCCCCTGCAGTTGGAACGTTTATTGTAAATGTATCAAGTGGTAAAACAATTAGAGAGATAATATTAGGCTCCTTATTAATTGGTTCATTCGGTGGTTTTTTTCACGTTGGTGTTCTTAGTAACTCCTCTATATATTTATTTGAAAATGATATTTTAAATTCTCCAATGCTATATAAACAAAATCTTGTTGGCCTTGAATCAATTATTGTTGATACGGTCTCTTCTTTAAACTATGGATACATTTTATTAATTCCCTTTGGAATAATATCAATAATTTTCCTATGTACTACTTATGATTCATCTTCTTACATCTTAGCAACTGCTGCCATGAGAAACTTTAAAAATGAGCCATCAAGAAATTTAAGACTATTTTTTGCCGTTATGTTGGTTGTACAACCTGCTTTAATAATGTTGCTTGGTGGTGGAGATTCTTTTATGTGGCTTTTAGTAATATTTTCTGTACCATTAATATTCATTAATATGTTACTAATTATTTCTATAATTAAAAATGCAATTAAATTTAGAAAAACATAAAGCAAATATCTTTGAAAAATTTCCATATGATGAATCAAAGCAGTCGGTAGTATTTATTCCCGGTGCCGGGATGGATCATAGAATATTATCTATGTTTGACTTAAGCAGCCTTAAAGATAATTTCAATATATTAGGGTTTGATCTGCCTGGGCATGGATATACTTCTGGACCAATAGTTAATTCAATTCAAGAACACTCAGAGTTTTGTTTAAAAATATTTAAAAGTTTAATAATAGAAAGACCAATTATAGTCGGACATAGTTGGGGTGGTTTGGTGGCATTAGATTTATCAACAAGAATAAATCATAAATCAACAATCTGTATGAATATCGCATATCCATTTCTGGTTGGTGATATGCTTCTTGATTACGCAAAAGGTAATTTAGATCAAGCTGTTGAATTCTTAATGAAATATGGTATTTATAAAATGCCGGAGACTGAAATAAAAACAAAAGGTTTTGGGACTATGGGATCTGGTTTTTATGGAAGAACAAAAGGACAAATTAAATCACCATATGGAACAAAAGTGGTAGAGGATGATCCAGAAAGAGAAATAAAACTATATCCTTTAAAAAGATTGTTTAATCAATCTGAAAAAGAAATTAGCTCGATTGATCTTAAATCATGTAATTCTTTTCGCTTAACTGAAAACCAGATATCTAAGCTAAAAAATATTAAATATATTTTTAGTGAAAAAGATAAATTAGCTAGGTTTAATCCTGATAATATTTTATTAAAGAACTTAAATCATGATGAAGATATAATAATATTGGATGATGTTGGACATTTTCCTTATTTTGAAAGCCCAGTTCAGATTAACAAAGTTTTAGAAGATCTTATCTGTTCTCAAATTTAAAATTTTATATATTCAAATAATTTACTTAATATTTTTAATAAAACCTATAAGTGTTTCATATGCTTTGTCTTTTTGTAATCCACTAAAAACTTCATGTCTATCATTTTCAAAAACAATATTTTCAACATTATCAAAAATTTTTGATAACATTCTATTAAGTTTTTTAATTCCTTTTCCTGAAGAACTAAATGGATCTTTAGATCCTGAAATAATCATTACAGGAAGTTTTTTATTTACACTTTCATAGTTATTTTTGTTGGATATTTTTCTTGATCCATCTATCAAAAAATCTAACCACAATGAATTAGTTGCTTCGAATCCACAAAGGTCATCATTAACATAATCATCTACATTATTAGGATCTGATGAAATCCAATCATCTTTAGTTCTTTGTGGCTTAAAGTTTTTGTTGAAATTGTTATTTGATATGAAATCCATAATTGGATTAAATGCATCTTTGCCATTAAAGAAAATTGATGCATTAACAATAACATAAATTATGTACGTCAAAAATCTTGGTTGTTTTGTTGACCCAGAGAGTATCAAACCCTTAATTGGCAATCCTTTCATAATAGCTGATAGCCCTACCCAAGATCCCATACTGTGGGCAAATAAATATTGATTCAATGCAGGAAAGTCGGTATTGGTTTTGTTTATGAGTTCTACTAAATCGTCTGTGATGATTTCCCAACCATTTGATTCTGCAAATTTACCTTTTTTATAACCATTTTTTACCCAAATACCATGACCTCGATGATCTTGAGAGATTACATGATATCCATCTTTATTCAGTTTGTTTATTAACCATGAATATCTTCTCATATGTTCGCCCTTACCATGGGAGATATGAACAATCCCTTTAGGATTATTGACATCAGTCAAAAACTTATAAGTAAATTCATTGCCCATAGATATGCTTCTGCTCATAATTTATAATAAAATCATACATTAAATACTTATAAAAAATGTCAGAAATATATATAGCTGGAACAGGTATCTGGTATCCAGATGAATCAATAAGCAATGATGAGATAGTCGAATCATATAATTCTTATGTAGATTTTTTTAATGATACTAATAAAGATGCTATTAATAATAATCAAACATCAAAACTTGAATACTCATCAACCGAATTTATTGAGAAAGCATCAGGAATTAAAACAAGGTACGTAATTGATAAAAAAAATATTCTAGATATAAATAAAATGATGCCCTCTGTTGTACACGAGGATGCGTCAAAAATGTCAATACAAGCAGAAGTTGGAATTAATGCAGCTTTAAAGGCACTCGAAAATGCTGAAATGTCAACATCAGATATTGATGCAGTTATTCTAGGCACCTCACATGCCGCAAGAAACTATCCATCTGTTGCAATTGAAATTCAAAATGAGCTTCAAATTGATGGTTATGCCTATGACATGCTGGTAGGATGCTCATCTACAACATTTGCTATAAACAACGCCATAAGTGATATATCCTCTGGCATTGCAGAAAATATTCTAGTCGTCAATCCTGAAATTTCTACACCTTTTGTTAATTATGCAAAAAGGGATATTCATTTTATTTTTGGTGACGGTTGTGTTGCAACTGTGGTTTCAAAAAATAAGAATTCTAGGAGCTTTAAAGTAGTTGATAGAAAATTAATTACTAAATTTTCCAATAACATCAGAAGTGATTGGAGCTATCTTGCTAGAGCGGCAAGTGATGAGAAGTCATATGATGATTTATTGTTTTACCAACATGGAAATAGTGTTTTTAAAGAAGTATGTCCAATGGTCGCAGAATTTATTACCAATCAATTAAAAGAAAACGATTTGTCACACAAAGAAATTAAAAAGTTTTGGTTACATCAAGCTAATGCTCGTATGGTAAATTTAATAGTCTCTAAAATCATAGGATCAAATGATTTTGATACATCTTTAGCACCACTTCCTATTGAAAAATTTGGTAATCTAGCAAGTGCCGGATCAATGTTTGCATTTAATCTTCATAATGATCTAGAACCTGGTGAGAAGGGTCTGATATGTTCTTTTGGTGCTGGATATTCAGTATGTTCAATTATCGTAGAAAAAACCTAATATAAATATGTTTAAAATTATAAAACATTTATAATTGAACTATGGGTGAATATGATGCCGTTTGGATTTTTCTTATATCTTTAGTTTTTGTTGGATATTATATTTATATAGAAGCAAGGCCAAAAGGTTCAAATTTTTTTGGCAATATCTCCAAAACAATAAGTAGATTCTTTAGAAGTAGATAACTTGTTCAATAAAAAACTTAATATTTTTATATTTGTTCTGTTTACCCTAATCTTAGGTAGTTTGGCATCAACTAATACTTCTGAAGATCTTTGGTACATGGGGTTAACAAAATCTTCATTAAATCCACCAGGTTATGTCTTTGGTATTGTTTGGCCAATACTCTATCTATTTATGTCAGTTTCAGCTTATAGAGCTTATAGCTCAATAAGCAAAATATTTTTCATTCAATTATTTTTTAATGCTTTATGGTCATGGTTGTTCTTTGCATTTCAACAACCTCTAATTGCCTTATTTGATATTTTTATATTAATAATTTTAAATATAAAAATAACGTTTTTACTTTTTAAACAAGATAAAATTGCGACATTTTTGTACATACCGTATTTGATATGGTTAATTTTTGCCTCATATTTAAATCTTTTTATTGTAATTAACAATTAGATAAAAATACCAACTATCAAGCCTGTCATACAAGAAGCAAGAGTAGCTCCTACTAAAGCCTTAAATGAAACATTAATGAGATCATCTTTACGCTCAGGCGCCATTGCTGTTATGCCAGATATCAATATACCTACTGATGATAGGTTAGCAAAACCACATAGACTGTAGAATGTAATTAATTTTGATCTCTCAGAAAGTTCTCCATTATCTAATGAAGCTAAACCTGGATAGGCAACAAACTCATTAAGTGTTGTTTTAATTCCTAAAAGCTCTCCTGCAATTATTGCCTCATCCCATGGAATTCCCATAAGCCATGCAATTGGTGCAAATATAAAGCCTAAAATTATTTCGATTGATAAGTCAAAACCAAGCTGAGACGAAAAGAATCCTAATATGGAATTAACTATATAAACTAATGCAATAACTGCTATTAAAATAGTGCCAACACTTAATGCAATACCTGCTCCATCAGATGAACCTCTTGTAACTGCATCCATAGTGCTTTTATATACTTTAGGAATTTTATTTTCATTAAAATCAGTTATTGAATTTGAGGGAATCATTATATTTGCATACATAATAGCAGCTGGGATAGATAATACTGATGCAGTGATAAAATGCTGAATTAAATTTTCATTAATGAATGCATTTTCTAAAATACTAATTAAAGCTACCATTACAGAACCTGCAACTGTTGCCATTCCAGCAGTCATTAGTATTAATAATTCTTTGTTAGACAATTTACTTACGTATGGTCTAATTAGTAATGGGGCTTCAACTTGTCCAACAAAAATATTTGCTGCAGCTCCTAAACCAACTGGCCCACCGATATTAAACAATTTTTGGCAAGCTTTTGATATGACATTTACTATAAATGGCAACACACCCCAGTACCAAAGAATTGCAGATATACATGCCATTACCACAATGTAGGGGAGAACGCCAAATGCAAATGTTTCCAACAAAGATCTGTATTGATTTGTATCTTCTGAAGGTGGATATCCAAAAACAAAATTTGCACCTTCAATTGTTGCCTCTTGAAGCACAACAACCCCACCACCCAGCAATTCAAATAAATTAATTATGAAAGGGATTTTAAGCAATACAATAGCGAGGAGAATTTGAGATAAAATTCCATATAAAACATACTTATAATTAATTATTTTGTAGTTATCAGAAAAAGGAAAAGCAATTAGTACTAGGCCAAAAAAACCAACTACTATCTGAATTAATAAATATATATCCATCTAATTAATAAAGTTTTATTTCTTTTAGTCTTTTGTCTAAAAATTCGCTTGCAAGTATACCTTTATCATAATTATCAAAAACTGATTTCAATATTACTGAGGGTGCTGGATGGAGAAAGAATGGAATACTATATCTTGATTTAAATTTATGGGCTTTATTTTGAATCACTCTATGAGTAGTGCTTTTTAATCTTTTATCTGTTACTAATTGCATCATGTCACCAATATTACAAACTATTGCTTTTGAGCTTGGTTTAACTTTTATCCATGAACCATCACGATGTAATACTTCTAATCCACCCTCCTCTGCACCTATTAAAAGGGTAATAAGGTTAATGTCTTCATGTGCTCTAGCTCTATGAAGATTTGAAGAAGATTCAACTGGAGGATAATGAATTGACCTCAAAAGTGAATTCCCTTTTTCTACCCATGGTTTAAAAAAGTTATCATTAAGACCAATTGTTTTAGCAATAATTGATAGCACATTTATGCCGATTTTATGTAAGTCGCTATATAGATCATCAAAATACATATTAAATTCTGGTAACTGATCTATAACTAGATTTTTTGGAATTTCCTTATCAAATGTCTCATCAATATTGGGTCCATGATGCCAGAATTCTTTTTGATCAGGTATCTCTTCACCAACTGCCGTTTCAATTCCTTTTGGTGTATATCCCCTTGCTCCTTTTGATCCAATAGAACTATAGGTATTTTTAATTTCAGTATCTAAATCAAAAAATTCTTTAGATAATTCATAACATTTTTCTACCAGTTCAGATGAAAGGCCATGATCAGTAATAGAAAAAAATCCATGATTAATCAAAGCTTCATTTAAAAGTTTCACTGCAATAATATTGCCATTTTTAATGTCTTTAAATGAAAGCTCTGGAATAGAATCTTGCATTTTGTAATATTAACAAAAAAGGCAGTATAAAACTGCCTTTTATGAATACTATATTATATTAAAACCTAAGAGTAATTCCTAAATTCATCTGCCACATTGATTGCCCGTTGTTCGTAGAGTAAAAATAGCCATCATCTGGATCTACTCCTGTAATGTTATATCTACCTTGATCATCAGCACCATCAATTATTATTGCTCTACTCACGTTTCTACTTACCTCTTGTGCCCAGCCTTTTTCATCATCTAAAAGATTAGCAAGGTTTTGTATATCAAAGTATGCAACAAGCTTATAATCATCAAATAAATTAATATCTTGTGTAATCCTCAAATCAATTCTTCCTTGATACGGAGAATCACAAGTGTTTCTTGGTACAATAACTCCCTTGTATTTACTAGTACATCCGTCAGAGTTAACAAAAGCCATTACATCATTTGCAACATCAGAGCTAGAAAATACAACATTTGGATCATCAATACCTGTAGGTATATATGCCAAATCATATCCGTATCTGCCACGACCATTAAATGAATCACCATCTAATGTAATACTATATGGCTCACCAGATTTTCTAAGAGCAAACAAAGAAAATCTTGTATCTCCAAACTCAAAAAATTGAGCAGAGTATGATAGCGCTAACACTAATTTATTTTCTGCCATAAAGGATGATCGTGCAGCAGGATAAAGTTCACCGTAACCCCTTGGCTGATAACCATATGATGAACTATGTTGCGCTGATGTCATAGCACTGACATCTTCTTGCTCCATTCTGGTATAGCCTGCGTACATTTCAATACCATTATCAAAATCTTTTGAAAGTGTAAAAGTAAAAGCCTTACCCCCACCATCACCGGAATTAGTTATATATGTGTTTTCAAGACTATCTGTGATTGGTCTGCCATCAGCAAGGTAGCCTTCCTCTTCATAACTGTAATCTTTGAAAGAAACATCCTTATTTGTTTTATCAAGATTATATTCAACACTAAAGTCATAACCATTGGCAGTTTGCATAGCAAGTCTTAGGTTTCCTCTATACACAGAGATACCTTCAAAATCAGGATCAGTGCCATGTGTAAAACCAAAGAATGCATCTGAGCTGTCCTTAAGACCACAAGTTGAAGCATCACTTCTTGCCCACCAAAATCTAGGATCAGTTACTCCTGTAACTGCTCCAGAACTTAAATTAGGTATTGGACCAGCACATGATCTGAGCCTACTATAAAATGAATCTGCGCTAGAACGACCGAAACCATTTCCGAAGAAAACCTTAGGTAATCTGCCCTGAAAAAGTCCATATCCACCAGTAAATTGTGCAGAAACAATTTTGTCGTTTCCACCAAACCAAACATCTGATACATCCATATCAAAAGAAAATCTTGGTTGAGTTAATGAATAACTTACTTGAGCATTATTTCTAAATCCAAATCTACTTAGATACGACTGATTTAGAAGTGTTTGCTGAGGAATATCAAAATCATAATATCTTACACCGAAAGTAATTGTGAAAATATCACTAACTTGAAACTCATCCTGAACATAAAAAATTGTTTCGTCAATATCGAATCTTGCAGCAGGTAAAGCTGGATCATCACGTGTCAAAGAATAAGGTCCGCCATGGTCAGTTGCAACTCTAAATACTTCGACTCTATTGAAATTACCTGCATAATAATCCTCTATTGAACCGAAATTAACTTCACCGGTATATCTATTAATAAATGAATTATAAATATTTGATGAATCTGTTTCATAACCAAAAGTTAGATAATGGGAATCTAAAGCATAATTAACTTTGATTGACATTAATTCTTGATCGACTTTTATTAAATTATGGCCTCTATATCTATCTCCACCTATATAAATTATTTCATCATTATCATAAATATGAAACTCAGGAAATAACCCTCCGTAGCCTCCGTCTGGATTATTTGCGTCCTGCTCAAAATATCTATCACTGAATCTTATTCTTGTTGACAACCTGTCAGACCATGTTGAATATAAATTTATAGTTGTTCTATCTGATTCAGGCGGTATTTCATACCAATTATTTGAAGGAATAGGATTTCTTGCAGAATTATATCTAGAATAATATGAGTCTTCTGTGATTTGGTTAACAATATCAAATGAGTGATTATCGTTAATACTTCCTGTTAGCTTAATTATAGATTGTTCTTGTGTTGTAGGATAAGTAACGTTATTAAAATAACCCACATCATATCCGTATGTATCAAGTGTAAATGCAGCTATCGCATTCAATTCAGCATTAGTTGTGTTGTAAGTATTGACTGAACCAGAATCAGCTGCGCCCCATAGATCAGGCCTAACATCTTCACTTTCGGAGTAGCCAACAAAGAAGAATAATTTATCTTTTATAATAGGCCCTGAAAAAGTTATAGCTAAGGCATTTTCTTCATAATCTGAGTATTCTTCTCCGTTTGGAAGATCACCAATATCTCCTTCATCTCTTTCTGTATAGTAAATGGAACCACTAAATTCGTTTGTGCCGCTTTTAGTTACAGCACTAATAGTTCCTCCTGATGCACCAGCTTTTGAAACATCATATGGTGTAATTTCAACTGCTATTTCATCTACGAAATCGACATCTATTGGATTTTTCATTGTTGCGAAACCACTATCGTTTAATCCAAATGCATCATTGAAACTAATTCCATCAATAGTGAAATCGTTCAAACGACCATTCTTACCCATAACAGAAACTTCTGTCTGTCTGGAATAAGCATTATTTATAGTTACTCTTGGATCAAATTTAACGTAATCTTGAATGTTTCTTCCAATAGTAGGCATGTCCTGAATATCTTGTCTTGTTAATACAGAACCACTTCTTACTTCAGTACCTGAAATACGAGAACCAACTACAACAACCTCATCAACATCTGCACCAACAAGATTTGCAGTCAATTTCAAAGGTTCTGTTGAATTTAAAGTTGCTATATTAATTACCTCGGTTTCAAATCCGACCTTAGAAATTGTAATTTTATATGGTCCGCCAATTGGTAAAAAATTAATATTAAAATTCCCACCTATTGCTGTAACAGTTTTAGTTGTATTTGTTGGAATGTGAACTGCTGTAACAACAGCATCGTCAACGTTAACTGTACCTTTAACCCTTGCAGTTGTGTCAACACTTGATTCAACTGACAAAGTAATTAATAAAAGTGGTAGTAAAGCTAAAAGAAATTTTTTCATAATATCCTCTCAAAGATTATGTCTAAATGATATAACAAAAAAAGCTAGAGCACTATTACATTTATGTAAATTTTAAGTGAATATTTTTAATAATCTAATTCTATAAAGTTCAATGTATCCCCATCAATATCTTTAATTTTTAACGTAATTCTTTTCTGGAATATTTCCAAAATTGAGTAATTAACTTGTGGGTAAGTAGCACCAATTAAATATTTATCAGTTTCTTCAAAGGATGAACCAGGTTTATTCATTGATGAAGATGTAATTTCTATAATCTCATCCTTTTTATATATACCAGCTCGATGCCTGTCTCCAGAAAATAAAACTGTTTTGTCTTTAAATTTTTCTATTAAGTTGAAAAATTTGGCTCTTTCATAAGGAAAATTACTCCATTTTTCGAAACGATGATTTTCAGCAATAATTTGTATAGAACTAAATATGAATAAAAAATCAAACTCGTCTTTCAGCTCATTCTCAAACCAAGTCCATTGATCGATTCCTAGGATTGTTGCATTCTGATTTCTATTTTCAGTATAGTTGCTCTTTTTACCAACTAAATTAGATCTAAAAAATCTTGTATCCAGAAAAATAAATTTAAATTTTTTGTCAAAAAAAATTTCATCCATAGAATAATATATGCCATCGCGATTTGAACGTTCGTCATCTTTAGATATATCCCAAAATTCTAAGAATAATTTTTGAGCTTTTCTTTTAAATCTATAATCTCCTCCTCCATCATTTATTCCAAAATCATGGTCATCCCATATCGAATGTATCTGAATCTCACTTAAATACTTTGGTAGAATTTTCTTTTGTTTTTCGTAAGCACTTTTCATTTTTCTTAGAGAACCTCTTGGTGTATCTCCATATACATTGTCTCCTAAAAAAATAAAAAAACTTAAATCTTCTTTTTTTATTGATTGCCAAATAGGTTGAGGATAATCTTGGTCAAGACATGAACCAAGTCCTATTTTTATTGAATCTGCATAAATTAAATTGATACTAGATATAAAAAAAATAGTGAATATTTTGTATGCGTTAATCAATTTAATTTAATTTCATTAGATCCAAAATATTGTTCTAGACAATTTGGGATATTTAGAACGTCTTTGCCATTAAAATTATTTTCAATTAGCGCAATTAGACACCTCCCAACAGCAAGGCCTGAACCATTAATTGTGTGTACGAATTTATTACCGTCTTTAGACTTAAACTTTATGTTTGCTCTTCTAGCTTGGAAGTCACTAAAGTTTGAGCATGATGAGATTTCTCTATATTTATTTTGGCTAGGCATCCAAACCTCTATGTCAAAGGTTTTTGAAGATGAAAAACCTAAATCACCAGTGCATAATTCAACAACTCTGTATGGTAGTTCTAATTTATCTAAAATTTCACATGCGTTACTTAATAAATTTTCAAGACATTTCATAGATTCATTGGGATGAGTAATTTGAACTAATTCAATTTTTTCAAATTGATGTTGTCTAATTAAACCTTTAGTGTCTCTTCCATAACTTCCAGCTTCAGATCTAAAGCATGGCGTATGAGACGTAACCTTTATTGGTAAATCTTTTTCACTAATAAATTCATCCCGAAATAAATTTGTTAGAGGTACTTCTGCTGTAGGTATTAGGTATAGTTTTTCAGAAGTTTTAAATAAATCCTCTTCAAATTTTGGTAACTGGCCAGTGCCGATTAGTGATTCGGTATTTGCCATATAAGGAAGATAATATTCTTCATACCCATTTTTTATGGCGCAATCAATCATAAAATTTATCAAAGATCGTTGAAGCTTTACCATATCACCTTTAAGAACAGCAAACCTAGAACCTGCAAGCTTAGCTGCTAATTCTGTATCAATATTATTAGAGATTTCTAAATGATCGAGTTTATTTGTACTTTTTACAACGCCATGTTCACTTATGATTTTATTGTCATTTTCATTTATTCCCTCTGGAGTAGATGGATCAGGAATGTTTGGCAAATCTAATAATAGGTTATTTATTTTTAATAATAATTCTTGAAGATCTGATTCTTTAGATTCAAGTTCAGAATTAATTTTATTGATGATTTTTTTTAAATCTGAGGTATCTCGTCCAGCTGCTTTTAACTCACCAAATTCTATTGAAAGTTTTTTTCTTTCGGCTTGAAGATTTTCTACATTTACCTGAAGCTTTTTTCTACTATCCTCTAAATTATCAAATAATAACTTATCTATCTCATATCCTCTTTTTTTTAGAGAAATTTTAATATCATCAAAATTATCTCTTAATCTCTTTATATCTATCATTATTTAGCGATCCATGCTCCAAAATAAGTTGCAATAATTGTAAATATTACTGTAAGCATTATATATGAAAGTGCGTGAATTAAATTTGTATTAGCTATCATAATTGTTTGATATGTTAAGGCGGACATTGTTGTAAAGGACCCTAGGAATCCGATTACAAAAAAATAATACATGCTATCTTTAACGGGAACAGACGCACCTACAATTAGTCCAATTAAAAAACATCCTAATATATTAATGATTAAAATAGAGGCTGTTGATGAAGAAATAAAATATCTTTCAAATAATTCGTTTATCCCATATCTCGATACTGCTCCAATAGCGCCTCCAATACCAACAAAAAAAACATTAATTAACATTATTTTTTGTAAAATTAATTAAAGTATCAAGATTCATGTTGTCTTTATATTTTATTTGTAGCGTTCGTTTGTCTTTAAATTCAAAATGATAAGTTTTTTCACTTACTATAATTTTAAAGCTGCTGTTATTTATAATTTCAATATTTGAAAGATTTTTTGGGAATCCAGTGTTAATGTAATTCAATAGACGGTTTGAAATGTCCTCATTGGTGATGAATCTTTTTTGATTAAAGTCAAGGTCATGAATTTCAACACCTTTTTTACTAATTTTATATGTTTCTCGAAATGGTTTATTTACTTCAACCATAATAGAATTATCTGAGTATCTATAAAATTTTCCATAAGATTTATTAAATGAATTATCGATACTATTAATAGTTGTTTGAACAAAACTAAGGTTACTGCTAAAGAAATTATTTAAACTTTCAGAAGAGTATGCAAAAACTGTAATATTAAAAATTAACAGAAATAAAATTTTAATTGGTCCCAATTTAATTCCTCTTTGGAACTAACACTTCTCTTGAACCATTTGAACTCATTTCTGAAACGAGGCCAGCCTCTTCCATGGTTTCAATCAAACGAGCTGCTCTGTTATAACCAATTCGTAATTTTCTTTGAACAGCAGAAATTGATGCCCTTCTTGATTCAATTACAAAATTTACAGCTTCATCATATAATTCATCTTTCTCATCTGATGAACCGGAATCTACTCCTGTCCATCCAGGTATTGGTCCAGTATCCTGGGAAGATGAAGTTATCTCATCTACATAATTTGTTTCTGCTCTAGATTTCCAATCATTAACAACTCTATGAACTTCATCGTCGCCAACAAATGCTCCATGGACTCTTACAGGAACACCAACTCCTGGAGGCAAATACAACATATCACCATAACCTAGAAGTTGTTCAGCTCCTCCTTGATCAAGTATCGTTCTGGAATCAATTTTTGTTGATACCTGAAAAGCAATCCGAGTTGGGATGTTTGCCTTAATTAATCCTGTAATAACGTCAACAGATGGTCTTTGTGTAGCCAAAATAAGATGAATGCCAGCGGCTCTTGCTTTTTGAGCTATTCTTGCAATAAGATGCTCAACCTTTTTTCCAACTAACATCATCATATCTGCAAATTCATCAACAACAACTACTATTGATGGAAGAGCTTCTAAATATTCATCTTCATCTTCGTTTAATGGATTTAATATCTGCTTACTATTTTTCTCAGCCTCTTGAATTTTCTTATTGAAACCAGCAAGATTTCTTACACCCATCATAGACATTAATTTATATCTTCTGTCCATCTCAGCTACACACCACCTTAATCCATTTGAAGCATCTGTCATATCAGTTATGACAGGTGTAAGAAGATGTGGTATCCCGTCATATACTGCTAGCTCGAGCATTTTTGGATCAACGAGTATTAATCTAACCTCTTCTGGATCAGACTTAAAAAGCAAACTTAACAACATGGCATTAAGGCCAACCGACTTTCCAGAACCAGTTGTTCCAGCAACTAACAAATGAGGCATTTTTGCCAAGTCCACTACGATTGGATTTCCAGAAATATCCTGACCGAGGGCAACACTTAAATTTGAAGGAGAAGATTTAAATGCTTTTGATGAAAGTATCTCAGTAAGCCTAACCATTTTCCTATTATTGTTTGGAATCTCTATACCAACATATGATTTGCCCTCTATTACCTCAACAACTCTTACGCTACTCACAGACAATGAACGAGCAATATCTTGTGCGATATTTGTAATCTTACTTGCTTTAGTTCCAGGCGCTGGTTGTATTTCAAAACGTGTAACTACTGGGCCTGGAAGAACTGATTCTACGGAAGCCTCTATTCCAAATTCTTCTAATTTTGATTCTAATAATTCTGCAATTTTATTAAGTTCGTTTTCAGACAATGAACTACCGTCATCTAAAGCTCTATCAAGTAATTCGGTACTTGGCATTATTACCTTTTCTTTTTTTTCTTCTTCATCATTTACAATATTCTCTTTTTCAACCTCTTTCAAAGGAGACTCATCTTTAATTGGCAAATCAATCTGTTTAAGGTCGCTATGGGGTACTTCAACATTCTTTTCTTTAATCTGAGCTTCTTTTGGGATTTCTGATTTGAGTGGTGCTTTGTGTTTAACTTTATTAGAAGACCTCAGAGAATCAATAATTTTTTTCATATTGCCAATAAGTGCGATTAGAAGATTTTGCAACATCTTTGATAGTTTAGATATTAGTTTAAAGACAAGTTTTCCAAAAATAATAATAATTTTGCCAACTTGATCAATAATTCTTAACCATGAAAAATTTAAAGCCAATGAGGTTGAAGGTATTAACAGTATCATTAAGAATATTAGTGCACCAATATCTCCGATTCTTGATGACAGAACAGTAATAACTTCTTCTCCTATAGCACCACCAAAATTATCTAAAAAATAAAAATATCCAATTGAACAAAAACATGTAAGTAGTAATAATGAACTTACAAGCCTTACAAAAGTTTTGTATGTTGAAGAATATGGATCGTCATAAAATAGTATCTGTATTGCCCAAACTGTCCCAATAATTAAAACTAAGTATCCTCCAAGGCCAAAAATGGTATATAAAAAATCTGAAATTTTTGCTCCTAGTGGGCCACCTAAATTATTAATTTCAACAGATGAATTCGGTTTATAGAATCCCGAATCTGAAACATCATAAGAAACAAGTGAAATAAAAATATATAAGGAAAATGCAATTAGAAAAAAACTTAGAAAATTTAATAGAGTATTTTTTATATATGGGGGCATTTAACTGTATCTATTTTTTACTCTAATTATAGGCATAAAGCATAACAATTTCTTTATATTCAATTATAATTCAACTGATGTCTAGAAATCATAATAAATTAATTATCTTAGGTTCGGGTCCTGCAGGATATGCAGCAAGTATTTATGCGGCTCGTGCAGGTTTGAATCCAATAATTGTTGCAGGAATGCAAGAAGGTGGACAATTAACAACCACAACAGATGTTGAAAACTGGCCAGGAGATAGCGATGGATTACAAGGTCCTGAACTAATGGAACGTATGAAAAAGCATGCTCAAGAATTTAAAGTAGAAATCGTTAATGACCATATAAATGAAGTTGTATTATCTAAAAAACCTTTTAAATTAAATGGTATTAATGAATATACATGTGATTCTTTGATAATAGCTACAGGAGCAAGTGCGATGTATCTTGGCTTACCATCAGAAAAAAAATTTTTAGGAAAAGGAGTTTCTGCATGTGCAACATGCGATGGTTTCTTTTATAAAGATCAAGATGTTGCTGTTATTGGAGGTGGTAACACTGCTGCTGAGGAAGCACTTTATCTGGCAAATATATGTTCTAAAGTATATCTTGTTCATCGTAGAGACAAATTAAGAGCTGAAAAAATTCTACAAGATAGAATTTTTACTCAGGAAAAAGCTGGAAAGATAGAAATTTTATGGGATACACAATTGCAAGAAGTTTGTGGCGATGATTCGGGAGTTACATCTATTAAATTAGATAATAATGGAAATGGAATCGTTAAAGATGTAATGGGTGTTTTTATTGCTATTGGTCATAAACCAAATACGGATATTTTTAAAGGGCAACTAGATATGGACAATGGTTATATAATCATTAATTCTGGATTAAATGGTTCGGTTACAAGAGCATCTGTGGACGGAGTTTTTGCAGCAGGTGATGTGTCAGATCAAATATACAGACAAGCTGTTACTTCAGCAGGTTTCGGATGCATGGCTGCACTGGATGCAGAAAAATATTTATCTGAATTATAGGAATGAAATATAAAGGCTATCTTGTAG
>CESN01019308.1_pt1 | contig 16303 bp, 14 predicted proteins | sample 531181 | NCBI WGS metagenome assembly CESN01 (sample SAMEA2621990, study PRJEB7988) | marine metagenome | isolation source: saline water (ENVO:00002010), including
TCGAGGTCTTTTACACCGAGGTTATCGAGCGGAAGGAGGAAGTTGACACCCTTTTCCTTAGCCTTGGCTAAAGCGGATTGAGCTATTTCGATAAAATCAGGCTCGCTAAGTGATTCCCCGATGGTGCGGCCTTCGGCTAATGCGAAAGTATAAGCCATGGCACCACCAATGATGATGGTGTCAGCCTTTTCGAGAAGCGCATCGATGACCTTGATCTTATCTGAGACCTTTGCACCACCAAGAATCACAGTAAGTGGACGCTCTGGGTTCGCAGTCTTGTCACCCAGGTACGCAAGTTCCTTTTCGATCAGGAGACCACAGACACATGGTGAGAGGTGCTTGGCAACGCCTGCTGTCGAGGCGTGGGCGCGGTGCGCGGTGCCGAAGGCATCGTTGACGAAAGCATCGGCTAGCTTGGCCAATGCAGCTGCAAACTCGGGATCATTCTTTTCTTCGCCAGCGTAGAAGCGCACATTTTCTAAAAGAAGGACTTCGCCCTCGCCCATTTTAGCCGCTAAGGCTTCAACTTCTTCGCCAATGCAGTCTTCAACAAAGGCGATGGGCTGGCCGAGTCGCTTCGCCAATTCTTCAGCCACAGGCGCTAGAGTGTATTTGGCATTCTTCTCGCCCTTGGGTCGTCCGAGATGGGATGCGAGAATTACTCTAGCACCCTTCTCAACAAGTAACTTAATCGTCGGTAGCGCAGCGACAATACGGGAGTCATCGTTAATAATGCCGTCTTTGAGAGGCACATTGAAATCGCAGCGAACGAAGACTCGCCTACCAGAGAGATTCACGTCTTTGATGGTTTTAGTGGCCATGGTGTTTAATGTAAAATGGATAATGTCGCACTAGGGTTGGAGATATTTTGCTGGCTTAAGATCCTAAGCAGGCTTGTTATTACGAAACTCTCGAAATTCAGAGGTTTTTCTTCGCGTCGCTCCCCTCGACAAGTTGAGGTCAGGAAAGTGTTGAGAAGAATGAAAAAGCCGTCGCGATCAAGAATCCGTTGGGATACCTACAGCGGCGGCTTGAAAATCAATCAGTTGCGACCAAGAGATCCAGACTAGAGGAACTTGGAGACTTTTTGAACGAGTTCAACAACGCGGTTGGAGTAACCCCATTCGTTGTCATACCAAGAAATAAGCTTGAAGAACTTGTCGTTAAGACCCATGCCGCTGCCTGCATCGAAGATCGAGCTGAGCTCGTCGTGGATAAAATCAGAGGAGCAAACTTCATCTTCAGTATAGCCAAGAATACCTTTAAGCGAACCTTCGGAAGCTTCCTTCATCTTAGAGCAGATCTCTTCATAAGAAGTACTCTTCTCTGTCTTCACAGTGAGATCTACCGCGGAAACAGTTGGAGTTGGCACGCGGAAAGCCATGCCTGTGAGCTTGCCTTGAACTTGAGGCAACACGAGGCCAACCGCCTTTGCAGCACCAGTTGTAGAAGGAATGATATTAAGGGCAGCTGTACGGCCACCCTTCATGTCCTTTGGAGAAGGACCATCGACAGTCTTCTGCGTTGCAGTGTAAGAGTGCACAGTCGTCATCAGACCTTCTTCGATTCCGAAGTTCTCAAGAATCACTTTAGTGATCGGAGCTAGGCAGTTGGTGGTGCAAGATGCATTTGAGATCAAAGCATCATCCGCGGTAAGCTCCTCATCATTGACGCCGATAACTACAGTTTTCACGCCGTCACCCTTACCAGGTGCGGAGATAATAACCTTTTTAGCACCGGCAGTGATGTGACCTTGTGCCTTTTCGTCTTGTACGAAGAGGCCAGTGGACTCGATAACAATATCCACACTGAGTTCCTTCCAAGGAAGAGCCGCAGGACCTTCGCGAACAGCAAGTGTTTTGATCTCGTGACCGTTCACAACGATAACATCTTCACCCTTAGTTTCTACAGTGCCTTTAAAGCGACCCTGTGTGGTGTCGTATTTAAGTAGATAAGCGAGATTTTTTGCAGGAACGAGATCGTTTATTGCAACCACCTCGATTTCAGAGCCGAGCAGACCCTTTTCAACGAGTGAACGAAAGACCAAGCGACCGATACGGCCGAATCCATTGATTCCTATTTTTATAGCCATTATTTTATGTTATTATTTTTCAGATTGAGATTGAATTGTAGAAGTTGGGACTTGTAGGGAGCTGTTGTTCCATAGCAAGATTTATTCCATGGTTTCAATTGAATTAAGCCAATTGCACTATCGGGGCTTATTAAATCACGTAAAGGCATAAGTTTAATTAATCCAATATGGTGCGTTATCGGGCTTAAAGTAAGCGGATCATCTTGACATCAGGGGGATTATTCATGTGATAAGTTGTAATTGAATTGAGCAATCCACTTGCACTTTTTAAAACGATAAGCACTCAACTGCAGTTATTTACAAACACCGCACAAAGCCACACACGTAAGTGACTTGTTATTAAAATTGGAATTTATTTATGAAAATCAAAAATTGGGATATGTTCGCCTTTGTTCTCGCCTACCATATTGCGTTGGTGGCGCTACTACCCGCATTCATCAATGTATTTTCTTGGACATCGGTCGCATTCTTTCTCGTCACCTATATCCTAGGAGGCATGTCGATTACGGTGGGCTACCACCGCCTATATGCCCACAAAGCCTACACAGCCAATCCATTTTTTGAGTGGTGCGTGCTACTCAGCTCAGCGCTCGCCTTTGAGATGTCGGCGCTCAAATGGTCGCACGACCACCGAATTCATCACAACCACTGTGACACACAGAAAGATCCCTACTCCATCAAAAAGGGCTTTTGGTATGCTCACATTCTCTGGCTGTTCGATTACAAGCGCGACTTCGACAAAAGCCTAGTTGCAGACTTGATGAAGAATCCTCGCGTGGTAACGCAGGACAAACACTATGGCAAATTTCTACTCGCCGTTAACGTTGGCGTATTTTTCATTGGTTGGGCGCTGACTGGTAGCGCCCTAGCTTCTTTTTATATGGGCTTTCTCATGCGCATGGCGATGATTCACCACTGCACATGGTTCATTAACTCACTCTGCCACACGTATGGCGCTAAAACTTACGCTCGTGAACTCAGTGCTGTAGACAATGCTATTATGGCCGTACTCACCTTCGGCGAAGGTTACCACAACTATCACCACGCCTTCGCCGCCGACTACCGCAACGGTATCCGATGGTATCACTTTGATCCGACTAAATGGGCTATCTGGACGGCTGCGAAACTTGGGTTAGTGAAAGGCTTGCGCGTGATCAACGAGGTAACTGTTCTGAAATCGCTCGTCTCAAAAGATAAGAAAATGATCCTTGAGCACATCAGCCACGATATGGACGAATGCGCCACCGAGCTTAAAGTTAAACTCGAAGAAATCTCCTTCGCATTCGAAGAAAAAGCCGCCGTCCTAATGGCAAAACTCCGCGAGCTCAAACAAGCCAGCGCTGACCAAAAAAAGCAGCTGCAGAAAGAGGTCAAATCACTCCGCGCATCACTCAAATTAACTTGGGATGAGTGGGTAGAAGTGACTAGCAGCGCCTCTAAACAATACGAGTTTGCGCATTAGGCAAACAATTAGGGTAATTTCCCAAAAGGGATCTGGCTAAAGCCGGGTCCTTTTTTTGTTCTAATAGCAATCTCGCAGCCCATACAAACGGTGAGTGCGAGTCCTACCTCGGTTACTCATCCCTAATTAATAGACCTATTCTAGCCACAAGCCGCAACTCAGCGGCGGTAAGTGTATTTTTGTATCCGTAATTGGGATACGAGCAGAGCGGATACCATCTAAGTAAAAACGTTCTTGGTCGGCGATTTGTTTAAGCTTTTCTGGCTGTAAATCCTCGCACTCGATGTTGGCATATTCTAGGTGTGGGTTAATCGCATAAATAAGCTGGGCCGCGTCGACGGATTTGTCCGCATTGAAAATTACGACCGCCGCACTCGAACCTTCGGCGAAGTAAAACTGCATGTAGCTCTCTCTGTGAGCACCGTCGCGGCGGAAGGCTTTTCCCAAATCCGAACGGCGGAAGTGTATCCAATCGCGAAAGTAACCATGCGTACCTGAATAGACGTAGCGGCGATTATAATCGAGTGCATTAATATCGCCACGCTGATAGGTGTTTTCAATACCACGCTTTGAACGCAAAAAGTCCTGCCCCTGCGCAAGCATAGGGATACCGAGCGAGGCGAAGAGAAGTGATGCCATCAAGTGCGTACGACGGCGATCCAATAATGTGGGGTCAGAGCCATCCTCTTTAGATCGCTCGGTGATACGGTCGAGCCAACAATGATCATCATGCGACTCAGTGTAATTAATAGTCTGCGCAGCGAAGCGCGTCATGCCAGGAGAGCCAGAGACGAAGTGTCGGAGAATCTCTTGGCTGCCCTCGCCTTTGACATACTTGGCAATGCACTCTCGATAACCATCGTTCCACGAGGCAAAGCCGGTTTCTTTGAGCTCTTCTTGAATGTGACCACGAAAGCTCCAGGGCTCTGCGATTAGGATAAGCGAAGGTTTTATATCCTTTAGCTCCACTTCAATATCGCGCAGCACTTCAATGCCAATCAGCTCAGCAAGATCAAAACGGAAACCATCCACATCGTATGTTTCGACGAGATGCTTTAAACTATCAATGATCAAGCGACGTCCCATCGGTGTATCGCAACGGAGATCATTACCGCAGCCGCTCCAGTTCATCAAATCGTTACCATTATTGACGTGGAAGTAGTAGTATTTATCGATAAAAAGTAGGTGATTCGGCTCCCCAACGTGATTATAGACGACGTCGATGATTACGGCCATGTCTAGCTCGTGGAAGTCTTGAACCAAAGCGCGAAATTCTTCGATCTGAGAAGCCTTCTCCGGCTCCGCAGCGTAGCTACTCTCGGGCGAAAAGTAGTTTACCGTCATATACCCCCAGTGATAGTCCTCACGATTTTCGTTATCAAACTCTTGAATTGGCTGCAATTCAACCGCGTTGACACCAATCTCTTTCAGATAGGAGCCTTCAGCTTTGAGCCATTTCCGCAATCCCGCGTAGCCTAAGCGTTCTTGAGCAGTTAGATCAATCGGCGCATGGGCTGTCAGATCACGCACGTGGGCTTCGAGTATTACGAGATCGTGCCAAGCCGGCGGGATGAAGGCTTGCTCAACTTTGGCCAGACGTTCGGGCGCGACCACGATACCAGGGCCACGGCGGCTGACACAGGCCTTGGCGTAGGGATCCAGAATCGGAAACGAATCATCAAAATGCGAAGTGCCCTCGATATTTAAACCGCCAACGCGATAAGAATAGTAATAGTTATCAAGATTTTGGTCGATGATCAGCTCCCAACTTAGCCCATCGATACAAACCATAGATGTAGTCACTGTATCACTACCATCTAAGTTTTGACCATAACATAGTTTAACCGTAGCCGCACGTGGCGCGAAGAGACGAAAAGTCGTCTTGTCTTCCTCTACAACAGGACCCAGGTCGAGATCTGTTTTCACCGACGTGAGAAATTGCGTACGGGGCAATTCATGAGATTCTTCGATTTTGGCATCCCGCCAGATGATCTTCTCGTTGCCGACAGGCTGGTAACCGTGCGGCGTATGAAAACGAAAGATCTGTGTGCCAGTTTGTTCTGGGTTGAACTGAAAATTTAAAGCACCTTCACGATCGATAAGATTAGGTGCGCTATCCGGCACATCAAGCCATTCACCCTTGTCAGTGACGAACTTGAAGGCGAATTGCTTGCCATCTGGCATATTCTTGAGCGGCACATGCAACTCGTAAGTTGTCTCGGGATCATCACTGATCGGCTTGAGCTCCCACTTTGATTGGCCGACGGCTTTTTCCCAATTACTAATGTCACTACCCAGAAAAACGCGCACCTTGCGATCCAAGAGTTGTGGATGGCGGTGCGAGCGGACGGCAAAGACCCAAGTATTGTTGCAGTGGTAGTAACGAAAAAAACTTCCGCACTCCTCAGGCGATAAGCGCTCCAATTTTGAAAATGGCTGCTCTACAGGACCGAGTAAAAGCGGCGGCAAAGCCGTCGCGCTGCACCAGTCCGAAGAGAGAAAAATCAAGCCCGAGTCCCTTGATTCCCAAAATGCGTGTGTGATTTGTTTAGTTTCCTTTGCCATGCAATGATTTCTTTTTTGCGGTAGTGTCTAACAAGCGCAATACCCATTCCAAGAGAATCTAGGAAAATCAAAGCCTTCAGATAGTTGACGCCAATGCCGACGACGACTTAGTGTCCCGCAGATGAAGAAAATCCTCGTAGCGCTTTCGGGCGGTGTCGACAGCGCCGTGGCGGCTTGGCTCCTCAAAGAGCAAGGTTACGAAATCTCAGGTGCCTATATCCGCACATGGATGAATGAGGAAATGCCACTAGCCGATTGTCCCGCGCAGCAGGACATCGAAGACTCCCGCGCGGTAGCCATGCATCTCGGAATCGACTACGAGATTGTAAATCTGGTCAACGAATACCGCGAGCATGTGGTCAACTACTTGGTCGACGGTTACCGGCGCGGTATCACGCCCAACCCAGATATCATGTGTAACCGCGAAATGAAGTTTGGTATTTTCTTAGATTACGCGCTAGAAGCTGGCTTCGACGGTATAGCGACAGGACACTACGTGCGTAAGCTGACCAAAGAAGATGGTAGCTACGACCTACTTGAAGGTCTCGACAAAAATAAGGACCAGACCTACTTCCTCGCGCTACTACGCCAAGCGCAGATACAGAAAGCGCTCTTTCCTCTGGGTGAGCTCAAAAAGCCCCGCGTGCGTACGTGCGCGCTGGAGCAAAATTTACCCAATGCTACGAAAAAAGACAGCCAAGGCATCTGTTTCCTTGGCGACATGAATATCAGCCGTTTTTTAGAGCACTACATCGAAGACAAACCAGGGAATATAGTGAACCCAGAGGGCAAAGTGCTTGGTCAGCACCGCGGTCTACATCGCTACACCACAGGGCAACGACGGGGCATCGGCGTGCCGTCTAATACGGATAACGAGTTCTACGTGGTTACTGGCCTCGACATGGAGCGAAACGAACTCATCGTCGCGTTCGATCAAATCGACTCGCCGGGACTCTTTACCTCAGAAGTCAAAGTCTATGACTTAAGCTTTCTCAATCGCCCCGTGACCAAGTCCTGCCGCCTGCTGGCGAAGCCCCGCTACCGGGATCCTTCACAGACGATTACTTACACGCCAATCGACGACAAACGTGCAAAAGTGACTTTCGACGAGCCACAACGCGCGCTCTCTCCAGGACAGATTATTGCTCTTTACGACGGTGACCAACTTCTTGGCGGCGGCTTTTACAAATAGGCAATTAGAGATTACGAATTACTATTTGAGGCACTCTATTCATTTAGAAAATTTTAATAGAGTTTGCGCTCGCAGGCCCTTCGACAGATGCTAGATGCCATGACGCCAATCAAACTAATTTCATGGAACGTAAACGGTATCCGCGCCGCTCTTAAAAAGGGCTTACTCGATTTTATTGATAGCGAATCTCCGGACGTACTTTGCCTACAAGAGACTAAAATTTCAACCGATCTCGTCGAGGACTTCAGCTTTGAGGCTTACCCCTACGTTTACTGGAACTGCGCTGAGAAAAAGGGATACTCTAGCACCGCGATTCTCAGCAAAACAAAGCCGCTCAGCATACGCAACGGACTTGGCATCGAAAAACACGACAAAGAAGGCCGCGTCATTACCGCGGAGTTTACCGACTACTTCCTTGTCACCGTCTACACGCCCAACTCACAGAACCATGACGAAAACAAGCGTCCCCGCCGCCTCGATTACCGCACAAAGGAATGGGATGTCGATTTCCTTGCCTACGTCAAAAGCTTAGAGGCAGTAAAACCCGTTATCTTTTGCGGCGACCTCAACGTCGCCCATAACGAAATCGACCTCGCCAACCCAAAGACGAATCGAAGGAACGCTGGTTTTACCGAGGAAGAGCGAGCTAGTTTCGATGCCATCGTCGAGGCCGGCTTTATCGACAGCTTTCGCCACCTCTACCCCGATGCCACCGAACGCTACACTTGGTGGTCCTACCGTGCCGCCGCACGAAAGCGTAACATCGGGTGGCGCATCGACTATTTCTGCGTCTCAGTAGGGATACAAGACCGCATCGCTCAAGCCGATATCCTCGACCAAATTGAGGGCTCAGATCATTGCCCCGTGCTATTGGAATTGGCTCCAATCACTTAGCCAGTATTATTGATTAAATATTAAACCCGCCTTTACAATAGTAAGCCGCTCACGCCACCTCTGATAAGGCATAAATCACTTTCGCATATATTAGAATACTAACCCTTTTCGACCAGGCAAGTTGGTAGATTTTCAAGCTCCTAATATTAAATGTTCACCAAAAACAAAGACGAGAGTATCAGCGGACTTGGCGAAGTCGCGCTGATCGCAAAGATCCGTCACTGGCTCGGTGCCATATCGCCTAATAGCCCGCAAGGCATGGGCGACGACTGCGCAGTGGTCGATCGGCCAAAAGGTCTGAAGCAAATTTTGACGACCGATAGCCTAAGCTATGGCCAGCATTTTGATGGCAGCATCTCCGCCCACGACGCGGGTGCCAAATTAATCAAGCGCAACCTAAGCGACATCGCGGCGATGGGCGGACGCCCAGGCGAGGCATTACTCAACCTACTCTGCGGCAGCGATCTCCGCACTGATTGGTTAGCAGCCTTTTTTGAAGGCATCTCCCACGCTTGCCGGGAATACGAACTGCCCATCGTAGGAGGCGACACAAGCACTTTACCTAATGGGCAGTTTACCGCAGTTCTCAGTCTAACTGGCTATTTAACAAAACCTCCCTTGCTCCGCAAGGATGCACAAGCTGGCGATACACTCTACGTCACCGGCACACTTGGCGGTAGCCTTTTAAAAAAACACCACAATTTTGAACCAAGATTAAACGAAGGCCAATGGTTGGCCCAGTCGATGGCATGCAGTGCGCTGATGGACATAACCGACGGCCTCGCCAAAGATCTAGGTGAAATCATCCCCGACGAATGCGTAGCCTATCTTGAACTGAGTAAAATCCCTCTCTCGGATGCAGCCCACCAATGCGCCAAAGCGAGCGGTCGACCCGCAATGGAGCATGCCTTTTGCGACGGAGAAGACTATGAGCTACTCCTGGCTGTAAAAAAAGAAACCCAGCTAGAGGTCTTTGAAAGGCAATGGCGGCAAAAATTTCCAGGCACTCCACTCAGCCAGATTGGACAACTAAGAAAGGGCCAAAGTAAAGTCCCCTACATAGATTCTAAAACCCAAGAAGCCTTGCCGTGGATCAAAGGTTTTGAACATTTGATTAACCAATGAGTGAGCTTGAAAAAAAACTAATGGCCGGCATCTGTTCGAGAAGTGCCGCTGAGACTGAGGAGCTTGCAGCAAGGATAGGAGCGATTTTGCCAGTCGATACCGTACTCGCATTGCACGGCAATCTTGGCGCAGGTAAGACCACATTTGTTCGAGGACTCGCCCGCGCGTGGGCCATTCAAGAAGCTATCACCAGTCCGACCTTCAACCTCTATACGATCTACAAGGGCGACCGGCAGCTCATCCACCTAGACGCTTATCGCCTAGGCTCAGGCGCCGATCTTGACGCCCTCATGATCGAAGACTTTTTGCAGCCTCCTTGGTGTTTTGCCGTGGAGTGGCCAGAGCATATACCAGACGCGCTTCCTCAAGATGCCTGGCGTTTATTCTTAACAATAAACAAAGATCAGAGTCACCAGATTAGATTGGATCCCCTTTGATTAAGCATACCAGTTTAAGGCCTATCTCGTCCGACTCAAAGAAGGCTTGGCATCCCTGATGCAAGCACTCATACCCCAAACCTAAGCCCTCTAGCTCTGTGAGGACTTCAGACTTAATACTGTGGCCTGCAGTCGCTTCATAAAACCAAAAACACGGTAAAAACCCTCGACAGTAACCAACACAGAAACCTTAGTATATATCCATTATCCCTTAACTAAGACACCACTAATATAGAACGTTTATATTGTATCGTCTAATTAGTGAATAACCCGAGAGTCCCGACCTATGAAGCATTCAAGACAATTAAATACCGCACAACGCAAGGGTGGTTTCAGCTTACTCGAAATCCTGATTGCCATTGCTTTAGTTGCATTGCTTGCGAGCGTCGCACTCAACCAACTAACGGGTATTTTTGGCGAAAACCAAGAAGAAGCTGCTCGACTTTTTGTGACCAGTAATTCCGAACTGGCATTGACCCGATACCGCTTGGATGTAGGCAATTTTCCCACTACTGAACAAGGCTTAGATGCACTTCTAAAAGCACCTGCCGGCAAAGAAAATCGCTGGGGAGGCCCATATATCAAAGAAGCACCGATCGATCCTTGGGGAAATCCTTATCAATACCGCTTTCCGGGCGCTCGTAATATCAGCGGCAACCGAAGCTTTGATATCTGGTCACTCGGCTTGGATGGAGTAGAGAGCGGGGATGATATTGGAAACTGGACCAGCCAGTAGACCTCGCTCGCAGGCTGGTTTTACCCTGCTTGAGATCATTATAGTTTTTGCGCTAATTACAGTAGCATCTGGTGTGATCATCACAAATTTCACGTCCTTCCTGGATTTTGATGATAAAATTAATCCCGAAGATTCCTTGCGCTCAGCGATTCGTTACGCCCGTTTTCAAGCCGCAAGTAACCGTAGCGTAGCGACCTTAATCTATGATGCTGAAACTGGGACCTTAGTCGTCGTTGGAGGAGAGAGCTTCCAATTAAACTCAAACTTCGGACGTGAGGGTCGCGGTGAAATACGTTTCTACCTAATGCCGCCAGCCGAAGGCCTGGGTCGGTTTCCGGATGCCAAAAGCAGCCTAATGGAAACGAAAAAGCTCAGCTTTGCCCCAGATCGCAGCTCTAGCCCTTTTGTGGTAGAAATCGATACGGGTGAAGGTGCACCAAAGCGATTCATCTTCGACCCATTTTCCAGCTTAGTAAGGAGCGAAGAATGAGCACTAGTGAAGCTCAATACTCACGACTTGACACTCAACACTCGCAAAGCAAGCGCTTCGCAGCTTTTACCCTCGTTGAGGTTCTCGTCGCAGTCGCGATCTTTGCGATGGCTGCGTCCGTTCTTATGTCAGCCTTTGCCAACGCACTGCTGTCGAGAGAAAGTGCCACCAAATACGACCTTCTCAATGCCGATATCCGCGCAGTGCGCATGCAACTGTTACTAGAACCCAACCTCGAGGATGCCGAAGACGGTGATGAATATGAAACTGTCCACAGCGGGGAAGCTTCCTGGGAAGCTCAGATCGTACCGACGAAAGTAGTCGACCTCTTTCAAGTGATATTTAGCATCCGTTTCAGTGAACCGCCTGCAGGTCTCGTCGCCGACTACACAGAAACACTTTACTTGCTGCGCCCCACTTGGTCTGAAAGCGACGAACGTTCTGATCTACTACAAGATAAACGCGAAGCACTCGAAGACACCAGGAGGGATTTTGATTTCTGATGATACATCTGCGCACTCAGTTTGAAGAAGTTTCTACCTTTTCATTGAGAGGTGCTTGCTTTGCTCGACCGGAGAGAGGCTATCGCAGTAGTCAAAACTCTCCTTCCAATACTCGGGGCGTCGCTGCATTCACCTTACTCGAAGTCATCCTAGCCGTTTCGATTGCGGGCGCACTGCTCGCGGGTGCTGCCACCTTGATGGTCTCGGTAACGAATGCTTGGCTCGAACGACAAGACCAGCACTTCTTCGAAGATCATGTCGACGGCGTCACCGAGTTCCTCCAAGCCAGCTTCTCCATGGCCGGTACCGAGGTCGTTCTAGGCGATGATGAAGAAAGTGGCGGATCGACCTCGAATGAATCAGGCAATAGCAATATCGAAACAGACGACTCTCAATTGACAGTGGACATCTCTGGAAACAATAATTTGGAGGGTGCTACTTCAATGGAGGGTAATACAGAGTCCACAACTGGCAGCGGTCTCGTCCGTGTTTGCGAAGACCCCATCGACTGGTCAAAGCCTCCCGGTTTCGCCAACTACCAAAACCCGCTGCTACACTTTAAGCTAAGGGACACTCCACCACTGCTCGTGCAAACAGAAAACGCACCCATCATCGGCGTCGAAGCGTTTCTCCATTTTGAAGACAACGAAGGCCTCAGCCTACTTTGGTATACGCCGCTGCAAGAAAACTCCGAGGATCTCGAAGACCTACGCCGCACTGCGCTCAGCGACCTCGTCACTAGAGTAGAATATGTTTATTGGGACGAAAGCTTCGAAAAATGGGAAAGCGAAACCGAACCCAAAGAGGGTGAAGGCGACGATCAATTTATACTCCCACGCTTCATAAAACTCACATTTGAATACGAAAGTGTCACTAAAGAGCGCACCCTTACGATCCCTGTAACATCAAGGAAAGCATTTATCTTCTAGAATGATGGCTTACCGCGAACACTCATACGGACCTAAGCGAGGCAGCGTCCTTATCGCTGTCCTCGCCATCGTTCTACTCCTCTCCTTCATTGTCACGCGCTTCATCGACGAAGCAGTCGAAGACCTTGAGTATCGCGCCATCTTTAACGAGCCAGCGGATGTGCGTTCGTTTAGTTATAGTATGCTGGAAGTCGCGCTAGCAACGATCCACGAAGTCGCACTGATCGACGACGGCAAACTGTTTGCACCCGAACAAGGCTGGGCAGACCCTATCAACTACGCTGGCATCAACATTCCGAATGGATGGGGACTAGAGATTCAGATCCAAGACGAAAGTAATAAGCTCCCAATCAATACGATGGACGAAGCACTGCTAAACCAGATGCTAGAAGAAAGCTTTGGTTTCAACTTCGGCGCAGCTCGCGAGCTCAGCAGTATGTTACTCGACTGGATCGATCCCGACGAAAGCCGAAGACTCAATGGGGCGGAATCGGAGGACTACCTCCGCCGCAAGCCGGCTTACCGCGCCGCCAATAGCCCTCTTCAGAGTCTCGAAGAATTGCGCCTACTTGAAATTTGGGAAGACGAATTTTTCGACGAAAACGGTCTTCCTAACGAACTCTTTGCCAAGCTCGACAGCATGGTTTCTGTCACTAACGCAGGCGCCGCCAATATTAACAGTAGCTCGCAGTCAGTACTAGAACTGATCGCCCTGCAAGACGGCTACGACGAAAACCGCTTCTTTGATGGGCTCGACGATCTACCCTATCTGCAGCAGTTGCCCGAGTCAGCCAGTAGCGGTAGTGGCAGCGTCGAAGTTAGCCTGCTTCGCATCACTGTTAGCCTCTGGCGCGGCCAAGTGCCCTTTACTGTTAGCGCACTGGTCGAGCCAAATTTTAACAACGAAGAAGGCGCAAGTAGCAGCGCACCTGGCGGCGATTCAGACGACGCGCCCAAGACAGGTGCGGTCAGCGAACAAGAAGCCATTGGTTATCCATTTAAAATCCTCCACGTTTCCGAATACACTCAAGGACGACCAAGTAGCCCGCCCGCTCGGTATTCGGCGCTAGACATCGGTGAAGAAAGCGATTCATTCTGATTTTAATACACTAGCCGTGAGCGAACCTACCCAAACAGCACCCGAACCCGAGAGCGTGCCCTTACCGGACGTGCTCGTGCTACCTTCGGAATACTTTTTCATTGAAAAAGTCGAAGTGCCAACTGCACTCGCCCCTGCCGAGCTAAGCGACTTTGCCGAATTAAGCATGGAGGCCGTCTCTCCCTTCCCGCTGGATCAACTACGCTGGGGATTTTCATCTGCTCCCGACGGTCATCATCTCCTCATTTACGCCGCGCTCAAAGACCGACTCAAACTCGCAGGCTACGCCGAGCTGGAAACCTACACTTGGGTGCTCCCAGATTTCACCACCCTGCACGGCGCGCGCTTCACCTGCGATACTGAGGTCGTCCTCGAAGGCGAGCACTACACCACCAGCTTTCTACTTCCTAGCGGCGCAGCGTTACCTGAAAACATCCGTAGCCTACCCGCAGGCGGTGATACACCCCGCAACACAAACCAAAGTATCCACCTTAAACTTTTAGCAGTCGAGCTCAACGAACAAGGTATCCCCACTTACAAATTTGAAACAATCGGCGAATCGCCGGCCGGCGGCTTCTGGTCGCCCCTGGAGCCAGACGAAGCCTCACTTTGGAATGCCGACATCCGCCCGAATAGTTTCAAAACTGTCGAACGCAGCGCCCGCCGTATGGCTAGCCTCGTTACTCGTATCATGGGCTACGCGGCCATCTTTACCATCATACTTATCGTGCTCGAAGGCCTGCTTTTCGCAGGTGAGTTATGGCTCGGCACCCGCACAGCCAAAATCGACGAGCAGGCCACCGCAGTACGTCGTATAGAAGATAAGCAAAGCCTTTTAAACAAGCTCGATCAAGTCGCGCAGAACGAGCTACGCCCCATTGCCATGCTCACTGCTGCAAATGATGTTCGAACAGCGCTCGGAAAAACAGGGATAGAATACGACGAAACCATCATTGAAAGCAACAATCGCCTCACCATCGAAGGCAAGGCCAACACAATCAACGAGCTCAACTTCTACACCAATTCGCTTCTTCAGTCAGGGAAGTTTCAACTCGTCGGAGACCCCAAATACATTACTCGCGATAGTAAGACCACCTTCACCGTGACCCTCGATTACACCCACGGCGAACACAAACCAGCCGCAACGATAGGAGTCATGACTCCATGAGCGAGTTCAAAGACAAATTGCGTGCCCTTTATAAGAGGATGAGCTTGCGCGAGAAACTCCTCTCCTTACTCTTCGTGATAGTCATACTCTTGCTTTGGTCGAACAACTGGCTCACTCGCTTGTCTGATGGGAATGCGCAACGCAAACTCACTAGAGTCGAGTTACAGACCCAGCAGCAATGGCTCGACCGTAGCGAGCTATTTACCGAGCAACTCGGCGTCGCGCTGGAGCGTGTCGACCCTTCCAAAACATTTGCGGCCGCACAGCTTTCGGGCCATGTCGACAACCTCATCCGCAGCAGTGGTCTCTCGGCAGATATCGACCCCGTCCGCACCCGCGAGGGCGAGATTTTTAATGACCACAACCTACGAGTCCGTCTCGGTCGAATTTCCATTGCCCAACTGATCCAGTTCAATAAGCTACTTCAAAAAGAGACGCCCTACATCAACATCCAGAGCGTCCGTATCCAAAAAAACCGCCGTAACCCCATGCAGCTAGATGTGCGTTACGAAATCAATTCTTTCGATCTAAAAGACCCGAATCTGTAATGCTCTTTTTCCTTTCAATCATACCACTAAGCGCCCTTTTAGTCCTCGCAAGCCCAGGCTATGCACAAGACACAGATGGATCACGCGCCCGAGTCCTCGCCTCACCCCCAGTCGTCGCTAAGGGTGTGATTGCGCCTGCCGAGCCCGAGCTAAAAGAGCCCGAAACCATGGTCGGCGAAATCATACTGGTCGATGACACCGCCAATCAAGTGCTGGTCCTACTAGAGCAACTCACAGATAGGATCATTCTGCGCCGCCAAGACCTGCCAGTCTCTAAATTTAATTTCAACTCTCGCGGCGCCATGACAAAGCGCGAGGCCGTGCTTGCCCTTGAAAGCTTACTGACCCTTAACGGTATAATGCTGACCGATATGGGAGGACGTTTCATGAAAGCCGTTCCCGCGACCAATGTAAGCAGTCAAGTTCCCATCATGCTTGCAGGCAGTAGCCTCGAGCTTGACGCTAGCCAACAAATCTACGCCAAACTTTTCAAGCTCGACTACCTCAACGCAGTCGAAGCAGGCGCGCCCCTCGTGCAAAACCTCGTTTCCCAAAATTCCAGCATACTCCCCTTCCCTAAGTCCAATGCGCTCCTCATTACCGATGCCCTCGTTAACTTACAGCGCATCGAAACCATCCTCAAAGACGCGGACCGTGCGCAAGTCGTTCGCGAAGAGATCAAATTTATCAAGCTCGACTTCGTGCAAGCCGCTGAGATGCAAGAACGCATCGAAAACCTCATTCAGGGCCCGCTCAAAACTTACCTTGAAGGCAATACCAGCGTGACTGCCGACGAGCGGACGAACCAAATCATCCTCATCACCCACCCCGGCAACATGGCAATCATCATGGACGTGATCCAGAGCGTCGATGTCGACGCCGCCCCACTCACCGCCAGCGAAGTCTTCCAGCTCCGCCAAGCTAAAGCCGAAGAAGTCGTTCCCATCATTGAAGACATAATCTCCGGACAAAAAGAAGGTCGCGAAGAAGACGCCCAAGTCGCCCGCGAAAATGAACGCGCGAACAACGCCAATAATCGCGGCAACAATAATAATAATAATAA
>CESN01105491.1_pt1 | contig 16196 bp, 15 predicted proteins | sample 531181 | NCBI WGS metagenome assembly CESN01 (sample SAMEA2621990, study PRJEB7988) | marine metagenome | isolation source: saline water (ENVO:00002010), including
TAAGTTGGGTTTTTTAAATCGCCGCCTGTATATCCTGATATAGCTTTTAAAACACCTGGCGTTTTTTCAAAAGCTTCCTCAACACACCAAAAACACCCACCTGCAAAATATGCTTTTTTTTCTTCTGCCATTGCTAATTTATTTAAACTAATAAAAATTAAAAAAAAGACAATTAATCTCATTATGTATTTTTGAAAAACTCCTATAAAAAACATATTATTACACAATATTATTTAAGTTATAAGATATGTTTAGCAAATTCCAAAATAAATTTTTAACCGCCGATAATAAAAAAAGGGCATTTATAGAGACTGAAAAAATTAAAACTCTTTGGTTTAATACTGGAACATTGTGTAATTTAGCCTGCAAAGGTTGCTATATAGAATCAAGCCCAAAAAACGATCGTTTAGCTTATTTATCATTTAACGAATTTAAAAGTTTTGTTAATGAGAGCATTCAAAATGAAATGGGAACAGAAAAAATTGGTTTTACTGGTGGAGAACCATTTATGAATAAGGATATTTTTAAGATGATCAAATATTCATTAGATAATGGTTTTAAAACTCTCGTTTTAACAAATGCTATGAGACCAATGCTTAATAATAAAAATGATCTATTTAGATTAAATCACTTGAATTTAACAATAAGAGTATCGATTGATCATTATTTAAAAGAAAAGCATGAGCAAATAAGAGGGTCAAAAAGCTGGGCTCCTATGATTGAAGGGCTAAAATGGTTGTCAAAAAATAATTTTAATTATTGTTTAGCCACAAGGTTAATGTGGAATGAAGATGAAACAGCAACAAGAGAAAATTTTAAAAAATTTATAAATGATAATAAATTAAATATTAATGCAGACTCAAAGATGCAGTTAGTCACATTTGCTGAGATGGATGAAAAATCTGATACTCCAGAGATAACGACGGAGTGCTGGAAAATTTTGAATAAAAATCAAAATGAAGTTATGTGTTCAAGTTCTAGAATGATTGTTAAAAAAAAAGGAAATGACTATCCAAGTGTTATTGCATGTACTCTCCTACCCTATAATTCGGAATTTGATTTAGGGAATACTTTAAAAGAATCTTCGAAAAGAATTTATTTAAACCATCCGCATTGTTCAAAATTTTGCGTTTTAGGTGGGTCAAGCTGTGGCTGATGAATAATAAATTTTTAAAAGTTCTAATAGTTCTAATTTTTTTAATTTCGTTTCTCTCAGTATTAGTATTTGATTTAGGTCAATTCATGTCTCTTGAAATTATTAAAAAAAGTCAAATTAGTTTACAAAATCTAATCAATGAAAATTATTATTTTTACTATGCGGTTTTCTTTGTTATTTATATAATTGTTACTACTTTTGCCTTACCTTTTGCAGCGATAAAAACAATTTTAGCAGGCGTTTTGTTTGGATTAGTACCAGGGGTGTTACTTACCTCTTTTGCAAGTTCAATTGGTTCTACTTTTTGCTTTTTAATGTCCCGTTTCGTGCTAAGAAATTATGTAGAAAATAAATACCAAAAATACGTGGAAAGAGTGAACTTAGGTATTAGTAAAGATGGTGTTTTTTACTTATTTTTTTTAAGATTAAGCCCAATATTCCCTTTTTTTATTATAAACTTAATTTTTGGTCTTACTAAAATGAAAACAACGACATTCTATATTGTTTCTCAAATAGGAATGTTGATTGGGACTGTAGTTTTTGTAAACGCAGGTGTCCAATTAGCTAAAATTAATAGTATTAATGATATACTTAGTTTTCATATTATAATTTCATTTATGTTGATTGGCTTGGTGCCTTTTATTATAAAAAAAATTATAGAAAAAATTAAAAAATGACTAAAAATATAACAGATTACATAAAAACAGAATGTGGACTATCCAAATATCATATTCTTAAGTCCAAAAAGGGTTTTTTCAATAAACTGAGATTTTATTGGTTTGTTATACTTGCAATAATTAGAGATTTTCCAAAATTTAGACAAGATTGAAAAATAAATTATTAAATATTTTAAAAAATTTAATTATATTAATTTTTTTATTTTTTGCATCTGATATTAGCTTTGCAGGTTCTTGCCCAGTATTAATTCAAAAAATTGATCAAATACTATCTGAGTCTAAACAAATTTCCAAAGAGCAATTTACTGAAATTAAGCAATTACGTGATCAGGGTCAAAAAGCCCATAATTCTGGAGAACATAAAGAGTCAGAAGACTTATTAAACCAAGCCTTAAAATTACTAGAAAGTTAATAGTCTTAAAAAAGACAAACTTTCTCATAAAGTCAGTCACAATTTACTATTACTTGTAAAATATGAAAAAAAATAACTTAATAAGACTTGCACAGGTTAATCCCATAGAGATCGAACAAAAAACAAACTCTTTTTTTAATAGAGGCACACAATTTTTGTTAGGCGCAAATTTAGTTGTGTTAGTTTTAATTTACTTTGTAATTTTCTAATTATTAGTTTTAACCATATATTTTATTAGAAATAAAAATATAGGTTTTGGTAATATTTTTAGAGTTTTAAAAATTAAACTCATCATAAAAGGGAAGGTAATATCATATTTCTTTTTCTCCAAACCTTTGTAAATAATTTTAGCAGCTTTTTCTGCTGTCATTAAGAATGGCATCTCAAATTTATTTTGATCTGTAAGCCTTGTTTTGACAAAACCAGGATTAATTACACTCACGAAAATATTATTTTTTTTACAATCATTATAAATTGACTCTGAATAATTCATCATTGCAGCTTTACTTGGTCCGTAACCAGATGAATTAGGTAAGCCAAAAAAACCTGCAAGAGAACTGATCATAGCAATGTGACCTTTTTGTTGTTTTTTCAAATAAGGTAAAATTATAGACATTACGTTTATTAATCCCATAAAGTTAACTTCAATTGTTTTTCTGTATAAGTCTAAATCTACATCAAATGTATTGTTCGGTTTATAAAAACCACTCGAATATACTATAAGATCCAAATCGCTATAATTGGTTATTATTTCCCTGAGTGTATTTTGTGTTTCAACAGTATTAGTCACATCTACCCTTTTACAAATAATATTAGTGCTATTGTTAGCTAGATCATTTTTTATTTGTACAAATTTTTCTTCGCTTCTACCTAAAATAATTAGATTATTTGTTTTTCCTAAATATTTTTTTGCTAGCTCAAGGCCTATGCCGAATGTTCCACCGATAATTATAACGCTCATTGTATTTTAATATTTAGTGTATATATATTTAATATAGTCAAAATATTATGGCATCAAGAAATGAATTTGATAGTTTTGGAAAAATCAAGGTTCCAGATGATAAATATTGGGGCGCTCAAACTCAAAGATCTATAAAGAATTTTAAAATTGGAAAAGTAAATGTTCCATTGGAATTAATACATGCAATAGGAGTAGTCAAAAAATCTGCAGCTATTGTAAATCAAAAGTTTAAAGACTTAGATCCTAAAATATCTAAGGCAATACAAAAAGCTTCTGACGAGGTAATTTCAGGAAAATTAGATGATCATTTCCCCTTAAAGGTTTGGCAAACAGGGTCTGGTACACAAACAAATATGAATGTAAATGAAGTGATATCCAATAGAGCTATTGAAATACTTGGTGGTAAACTTGGCTCTAAAAAACCCGTTCATCCAAATGATCATGTTAATATGGCTCAGTCAACAAATGATACATTTCCAACAGCAATGCATATAGCAGTTGCAATTCATGCAAATAAGAGGTTATTGCCCGCACTTGTAAAGTTAGAAAAAAGCTTAAATAAAAAAGTAAAGCAATTTAAAGATATTGTAAAGATTGGAAGAACTCACCTTCAAGATGCTACTCCTCTAACTCTAGGCCAAGAATTCTCAGGATACGAGGCACAAATAAAAAACTCTATAGATAGAATTAAAAAAGCTTTAAATGAAGTTTATTATTTGGCCCAAGGAGGAACTGCGGTAGGCACTGGAATAAATTCAAAAAAAGGTTGGGATAAAAAAATAGCTTTAGAAATTAAAAAAAATACAAAACTACCATTTCAAACTGCTAAAAATAAATTTGAAGCTCTAGCAAGTCACGATCCAATTGTAAATTTCTCTGCAAGTCTAAGTACGACGGCGGTAGCACTTACAAAAATTGCTAATGATATAAGATTTCTTGGATCAGGTCCCAGAGCAGGTTATGCAGAATTAGAGCTTCCAGAAAACGAGCCTGGTTCATCAATTATGCCTGGTAAAGTTAACCCAACACAATGTGAAGCTATAACAATGGTTTGTACTAAAGTTATTGGAAATCATACTGGTATTACAATAGCAGGAACTCATGGACATTTTGAATTAAATGTTTTTAAACCTCTTATTGCTCACAATATTATTCAATCGATCGATTTAATTTCAGACTCAGTAAATTGCTTTGTGGATTTTTGTGTAAAAGGAATTAAAGCCAATAAGAAAAAAATAAATGAACTTTTAAATAATTCGTTAATGCTTGTTACTGCGCTCTCACCAGTTATTGGATATGATAATGCAAGTAAGATAGCTAAAGCTGCACATAAAAATGGCACAACTTTAAAAGATGAAACATTAAAAACCGGTCTAATAACTGAAGACGAATATAATATAATTGTTAATCCAAAAAAAATGGTAAAACCAAAGTAAACTTATAGAAGTACGAAATACCTAGATAATTCAAATATATTTTCCAACTTTCCAAAAATAATCAAAGTATTTAAATTTGTGTTTAATTTTTTAAGTTCATTTTCGTTAAAAAATTTTTTAAAAAAGTTTTCTTGAACACTTATCTTTGCTTTATTTAAATTTAATATACCTTTTGATTTTATATTAATCTTATTATGTATAATTTTATCAACTATATCCTGGTCATTACAAACTTTTGCGCATATTTTTTTTAAATCTTTTGTTTCAAAAGCTAATTCATAGAATAATAAATTATCTTTTTGATAATTGATATTTCTTCCTTGAATAGAAAATTTATTTTCATTTGATAGTAAACTTATATTCTCAAAAACAACATCACCCTTCTGAAAATTAACTTTAAATTGAGCTTTATTAAATAAATTATTTTTAGTTTTAATATTTTCAAAATTTAATATAATTTTGGCATCAATTATATTTGATAATTCATTTAATCTATTTTGAAAAAAATCTTTCAAATCACTATTTTTAATTTTTTTAAAATTTACATCTTTAAAAAAACCCTCAATTACAATATTATTTGTTTTTTTTAATTTAGATATTTTTATTAAGCCGTTAGATAAGTTAGTTTCAAACTTTTGACTTTCGAAACTAAAACCATCATTAATCTGCTCATAGTTAAAAGATGCATATAATCTGTTAACTCCTGGGAGCATAGATTGATTATTAAAATTTATTTTAATATTTTTTTGCTTATTTAATAAATTATTCACAGAGATTTTCAGATCAATTTCATTAGATTTTAAATTTAATTTATTATTGTCATATTTGGTTTTAAACTTAATTTCACCTAAGTTAAATTGACCTTTAACTTTTTTAATTAAGCTATCTTCAAAATAAATCTTAGCATTTATTTTATCTAAATTAAATGATTGTTTATTATTAAAAAAACGTAAGCTTACATCTCTTAAAAATATTTTTTTTTGTTTAAACTCTTCAATAAATGAAACGTGTTTTAAATTATTTAAATCAACAATAAATTCCCCACCTTCTAAAGTAACATCCTTATAAGAAAATCTATTTTGTATTAAATCAAAAATTGATGTTCTGATAATTACTTTGTTTAAAATACTATTTTCATTTTCTTTTTGAATATGTATCTCAGATATCTCTAAAATTGGCAGCGGGGTTAGTTTATACTTAATTCCACCTTTTATATTTATTTGGTAAAATATTAGATCTGATAAAATATTTTCTATACCTGTTCTTTTTTTATCATTAAAATTCAACAAAAAAGGTGAGCAAAAATATAAAATTAATAAAACTAATACAGCAAATATTGATACTAACAGCTTTTTTGTTTTTTTTTTTCTCATTTACAAACGTTGTGATAATTTGGTCTAAATGATTAATTATTTAAATTTATTGAATAATCAACAAAAATTGGCTGTAACTACAACTGAAGGGCCTCTACAAGTTTTGGCCGGTGCTGGTTCCGGAAAAACAAAGGTTTTGACTAGTAGAATAGTACATTTAATTGAACAAAAAAAATGTTTTGGTCAGCAAATATTATGCGTCACATTTACAAATAAAGCAGCTAATGAAATGCGTGACAGAGTGAACAAATTAATTAATTCAAGATCAATAGCATTTCCTTGGCTTGGAACTTTTCATTCTATTTGTAATAAAATGCTAAGAAAAAATGCTGAGGCAGTTAATTTAAAACCAAATTTTACAATAATAGACACTTTAGATCAAATAAAACTCATTAAAAACATTTTAGAATCAGAAAATATAGATATTAAAAAAAATCCACCAAAACAAATCGCCTATTATATAGATCAATGGAAAAATAAAGCTCAATTGCCAGATGACGTCAATATTAAAAACCAAGATTTTCACTTAACGAATTCTTTAAAAGTTTATAAAATTTATCAAAAAAGACTTCTAGTAATGAATTGTGTTGATTTTGGCGATCTAATACTTCATGTTGTCACTATTCTAAAAAAATTTAAGGATATTAAAAAATTATATCAAAAAAATTTTAAATATATTTTAGTTGACGAGTTTCAAGATACTAATTTCATTCAAAATCTCTGGTTAAAACTTTTAATAACTGAAAAAAATAATATTTGTGTTGTTGGAGACGATGATCAATCTATTTATAGTTGGAGAGGTGCCGAGGTAAAAAATATTTTAAATTTTAAAGATGATTTTAAAAATTTAAAATCTATTAAATTAGAGCAAAATTATAGATCTACGGAAAACATAATTAATAGTGCAACATCATTAATTTCAAATAATGAAGATAGGTTAGAAAAAAATATTTGGTCAGATTTAGGTCTTGGAGAAAAAGTTAAAATAAAATCTTACTTCGATGGAATTAGCGAAGCGGTTGGTGTTTCAGATATTATAGAACAAGTTTTATCAAAAAAATATAAATTAAGTGAAATATCGGTTTTAGTACGCGCTGCTTTTCAAACTAGAGAGTTTGAAGAACGTTTTATTAAAATTGGTCTTCCTTATAAACTTATAGGAGGTCTCAAATTTTATGAAAGATCTGAAATTAAAGATGCTCTCTGTTATCTTAGATTAATTAACCAATCTAGTGACGATATTTCTTACGAGAGAATCATAAATAATCCAAGGAGATCTATTGGCAATAGTTCTCTAAAAAAAATACATAATTTTGCAAGATCGCGCGAAATCTCGTTATTTGATGCTTCTCAAGAAATTTTAAAAGAAAATATTTTAAAACCGAAAACAATACATAATTTAAAATCTTTCTTAATACACATGATTTCTTGGAAAAAAAAATCTGAAAACGATGATCATGTTAGTTTGCTTGAAACAGTACTAGATGAATCAGGCTATACATTAATGCTTAAAAATGAGAAAACGCCAGAGGCAGACTCTAAACTAGAAAATTTAAAAGAACTTAAAACATCAATGAAAGGATATGCGTCCTTAAGTGAATTTTTAGAAAATATTTCCTTACAAACTTCGATCGATGAAGATTGGGATGGTGAGAAAATTAATATAATGACTATACATTCAGCTAAAGGTCTAGAATTTGATACGGTTTTTTTACCTGGTTGGGAAGAAGGTTTATTTCCACATCCCAAATCTATCGAAGATAGAGGAACCGAGGGTGTTGAAGAAGAGAGAAGGCTAGCATATGTTGCAATAACCAGAGCTAAGAAAGAGCTTTATATATCGTTTGCTAATCAAAGAAAATTCTATGGAAGGCAAAATGACAACTATGATCTCTACACATCGATATCTTCACGTTTTATAAATGAAATAGATGATAAATTTACAGAAATTTCCATTGATGAAAATCAAGCTGATGAATTCGTGTTTGATCAAGATTTTAATTCAAACAGTAAAAATAGTCCAGGATGGAATAGACTAAAAAATAATTATAATAATCAACATAATAAAAAAGAAAAAAATATTAAAACAATTACATTCACTGAAAATTTTACAAATTTTACAGTTGGTGAAACAGTTGTACATAGTGGTTTTGGTACAGGGAAAATTATACATATAGATGGAAATAAATTATTAATAAATTTTGATGATCAGGGCGAAAAAAAAGTAATCGATAAATTTGTAAGCAAAACTGCAAATGAATAATCTAAATAACATAAAAAAATATCTTAAAAAAAAAAATTTTTTTGCTTGTTTGATCTCTTCAAATAACCAGTTTTTAAATGAATTTATTGAAAATGAGGAAAATTTGTTAAAAAAAATTACAAACTTCTCTGGTTCATTTGGATATGCGCTTATATTAACTAACAAACAGTATTTATATGTTGATGGAAGATATACAAAACAGGCTAAATTACAAACAAAAATTTTTACTATTAAAGATATTGATAAAATCAAATATGATTTAGTCAAAATACAAAAACTTAAAAAAAAAATATTAATAGATCCAAAAACTTTCTCTTATAATTTTTTTTTGGATCTAAGTTTAAAAAACTTTGTCTTTTTTAATTCAATTAAAGAGCAAAATAAAAAAGAATATCTTTTTTTTCTTCCCAAAAAATACTCAGGTGAAGAGTCGAGTTCTAAAATAGAAAAACTTGGCAAAAAAATAAAATTGAGTAATAATGAAATATTTTTAATTAATTCACCTGAAAATATAGGTTGGCTTACAAATATTAGATCAAGGAGTAAGAAATTTAGTAAAATTTTTAATTGTATAGCAGTATATAAAAATAAAAAAATTTACATTTTTTCAAATCAGAAAATAAATTTTAATTTTAATAAAATAATATTTAAAAATTTTTCAAAAATTAATGAAACTTTGTTTAAAACGAAAAAAATTTTTTTAGATAAAAAGTATACATCTTTATTCTTTTATAATTTATTACAAACAAGAAAAATTAAATTTAAATTTATAAAGGATCCAATAGATAATTTCAAATCTATAAAAAATTTAACAGAAATTACAAATATAAAAATTGCTCATATTTTTGATGGTATTGCATATATAAAATTTTTATACTGGTTAAAATTTAATAAATTAAAAAATATTAATGAAATTGACTGTCAGAAAAAAATTGAATTTTTCAAAAGAAAAAATAAATTTTACTTAGGTAAAAGTTTTCAGACAATTACAGCTGGAGATAAGAATGCATCTATTATCCATTACAATCCTCTTGATTATAAGAAATATTATTTAAAAAAAAATAGTCTTTTATTAATTGATTGTGGATCACAATATTATTTTGGTACCACAGATATGACAAGAACAATATCATTAGGTAAAAGGGGTAATTTTCATAAAAAGATTTATACTCTTGTACTCAAAAGTCACATTAGTGTTTATAATTTTAAAATTGCAAAAAACACAAAAGGAAAAGATCTTGATAAATCTGCAAGAAAACACCTAAAAAAAATGGGGTTAGATTTTAATCATGGCACAGGTCACGGAGTTGGATATTTGTCTAATGTACATGAAACACCGCCTTCATTATCAAAATTTAGTAATTATAAAATTTATCCACTTCAAGTAATGTCAAATGAACCTGGTTATTATAAAAATAATGATTTTGGAGTGAGATTAGAAAATTTAATATATTTAGACAAAAATCGAGAGTTTCAAAACCTAACCTTGGTACCTTTTGATAAGTCTTTAATTATAAAATCAATGCTTTCAAAAAAAGAAATAAAATGGATTAATGATTATCATTTGGATGTATATGAAAAAATTCACAAGTTTTTAAATAATAAAGAAAAAAAATTCTTAAAAAATAGCTGTTCAAAAATTGATTAATTTATACCACTCTTTTTCCGTTAAAACTCTAATACCAAATTCTTTTGCTTGATTAATTTTTTTTATTGTAGGTTTAGCATCTCCAGATACAATAAAATTTAACTTTTTAGACAGTGTCCCTAAAACTTTTCCGCCTTCGTTTTCTACTATTTGTTTTGCCTCTGATCTACTCATTTTTGATAATCCACCTGTAAACATAAATGTCTGATTAATAAACTTTCCTTTTTCTGCTATTTTAAAATCAGATATTTCTAAAATTAATATTAATTTTTCAAAAACCATTTTATTTGTTTTATTCTCAAAAAAGTTTTTTAGAGAATTAATTTGACTTTCTCCAATTCCATCTAGCTCACTTAATTCTTTATAAAAACTATGAACTTTGATTATTTTCTTTAAATTTTTTTTTGATTTAAAAAATTTTGCTAATATTTTTGCATTCTCTTGCCCAATATGTCTTATACCAATCGAAAAAATAAACTTTTCAAGCGATAACGCTTGTGATCTTTTAATGGCTGATTTCAAATTTTCTACTGATTGTTGTCCAAAACCTTCCAATTTTTCTATTTTCTCATAATCGAGATTAAAAATATCTTGAGGATATCTTATAAAATTTAATTCCCAAAATTTTTCTACCACTTTTTTACCAAACCCATCAATATTTAAAGCTTCCTTTGAAATAAAGTGTTTAATTTTCTCTATTGCAATTTTCTCACATTCAAAACCTTCACTTGAACATCTGGCAACTGCATCGAACTTCTTTGAATTTTCATTATATTCTTTTTTTACCTTAGATCCGCATGAAGGACATTTTTTTGGAAATATAAATGCTTTAGAATTAATGGGTCTTTTTTTTCTTTCAACAGATATAACATTTGGTATTACGTCGCCTGCCCTTTGAACTAAAACTGTGTCACCTATTCGAATATCTTTTCTAATTATTTCGTCTTCATTATGCAAGGTCGCATTTGAAACTACCACGCCACCAATATTTACAGGTTGAATTTTAGCAACAGGAGTTAACGCACCTGTCCGTCCTATCTGTATCTCAATATTTTTTATCGTTGATAACCCTTTTTCGGATGAAAATTTATACGCAATTGCCCATCTTGGAGAATTAGTTAAGTTTCCCAACCTTTTTTGTAGATCAAATTTATTTATTTTGTAAACAATGCCATCAATATCATAATCTAATTTTGATCTTTTATTTTCTATATCTTTATAATTTTTATAAAGATCATTTTCATTTTTTATTATTTTACTTAACGGATTTACAGAAAAACCGTTATCTTTTAAAAAATCTAAGAATTCAGATTGAGTATTTTTAATATCATGATTACCGAAAATTGTGCCATATGCAAAAAAACACAATGGTATTTTAGCTGTATTATTCGAATCTTTCTGTCTTAAAGAACCTGAGGCGGCATTTCTAGGGTTAGCAAACTTATCAGATATTTTTTTAAAATCGGATTTCTTGATATATACCTCGCCTCTAATGGTTAGTTGTTGAATATTTGTAAGTTTTAATTTTTTTGGAATTTCACTAATGGTATATAAATTCTCAGTTATATCTTCTCCATGTACACCATCTCCTCTCGATAAACCCTGGTAAAACTCACCATTTTTATAATATAAACTAGCAGATATCCCATCAATTTTTGGTTCAGCAAATAGTTCGAGTCTTGTATGCTCTTTTAAATTTAAATAATTGTTAACTTTTTTATAGAAATTAATAATATCACCTTCTTCAAACGCATTGTCTAAGGATAACATGCTTTCTTTGTGTTTTACTCTAGAAAACTTTTTTGATGGCTCAAAACCAACTAAATCTGATACTTTTTTCTCATGTCCCGAAAGTTTATTTTTTTCTTCATAAATTAATAATTGCTTTTTCAAAAGATCATATTTAGCATCATCAATTTTGGGTGAATTTTGGTCGTAATAAAATTTATTATATTCGATTAATTTTTTTTTTTTATTTTTATAATCTTTTAAACTTTTTATCATTTAGAAAACTTAAACATTTGAATTATTCGATCCTTTAGTTTTCTTTTAGATTTTACTTTTTTTATATTATAGTCTTTGTCACCTACAATTTTGTAACTTTTTTTATACCAGTCACTATCATTAAAATTATATCCTAATATTGCAGCATATTTTTTTGCTGCATTTATATTTCCTAAGGAATAATATATTTCGACTAATCTATGTAATGCCTCTGTAACATATATAGTCTGACCGTAATCATTCATAATTATATTTAATCTTTTAATTGCGGGTATCCATTTTGATTTTTTCATATAATATCTAGCAATATACATTTCTTTACCAGCAAGTTGTTCATCGATTAAATCTATTTTATATTTTGCCTCTTCAGCGTAAATAGTATCAGGATACTTTTTAATAATTTCTTTGAATTTTTTTTTAGCAAATTTACTATTTGACTGGTCTCTAGCTACCGTTTCAATTTTTTCATAAAACGATAAGCCGATGATAAAATCTACGTAATCCATGCTTTTGCCAAAAGGATAAAGTTTTTTATACTTATTTGCATATTCAACTGCCCTATAACCCTGACCTGCTTCATAATAAATATACATTATCATTAAAGTAGCTTTTGGAGCCCACTCAGAATATGAGTATCTTGACTCTACCTTTTGAAACAGTTCAATAGAATTTGTCCATTCTCCAGTTTGGTATTTTTTAAATGCCTCTTTGTACAACAAATTTAATGGAGGTAATGTACCTGGCTTACTGATTAAGTCGTCTTCTTTGTTACAACCCAAAAAAATAACAAAAATAATGAGCAATAATTTATATAAATTTTTAATTTGTACTAAAGGATTCATTTTTTACCTTATAAAGCTTTAAATTAAATTATAAACTTACTTTTTTAAAAATTTGCGCATTGTTTGGTTCTTTAAAACTACAATCAATAAGTTCATAATTTTTTTTGTCTTTAAAAATTTTTTTTAATATCATTAAATTTAGTTCATGACCGCCCCCATATGTTGTAACTTTGCCCCATATTTGATTTTCAGCAAGATATAGATCTCCAACACAATCTAAAATCTTATGTTTAACAAATTCATCTTTATATCTTAAACCTCCCTGATTTAGTATTTTATTTCCAGATACTACAATCGCATTTTCAAGTGAACCTCCCTTAGCTAAACCCATTGAAAATATTTTTTCAAGATCTTTATGTAAGCAAAATGTTCTTGCTTTATAAATTTTTTTAAAGTTTTCAAACGTATGCTCATATACCAATCTTTGCTTTTTTATAAATTCATCTTGATAGTCAATAGTATAATCTATAATTAATTTTTTTTTTAATGTAGGTTCAATTTCAATAAACTTGTCATTAGTCTTAAATTTCACTTTTCTTTTTATTTTTAATATTTTTTTATATGCATTTTGTTTTTGAATTCCAGTTTTTAAAATCGTATCTATAAATTCTTTTGCACTACCATCTAAAATTGGGATTTCATTTGAAGATGTCTCTATTTTTAAATTTGTAATATTTAATCCACTCAAAGCCGACATTAAATGCTCTATAGTACTCAAATATATTTCATTAAATTTAATTTTAGTGCAAAGTTGGCTAATTTCACTATTACTCCAAGATGCTTTGATCTTTTTTTTTTTAAATATAAAATTTATACCATTGTTTTCTTTCGCAGGCATGAGTCTAATTTTAACAAGTTTACCAGAATGCAAACCAATACCGCTAAACGATACTTCATTGGAAATTGTATATTGATTATTAAACATTAATGTTTAATGTCAAAATATTTTCTATTTATCTACTCAATTTATGTTTCATATATTAATTATTCAAAAAAAGAGAATAAAATTTATTAAAAAAACCTTTCTTTTTTTGAACAAATTCTTTAATTTCGTCTTTGTTTGGAAATAGAATTAATTTTGCTATTCCGAGACAAACCATAAAATCTGAAAAAACATTAAATTCTGTATCTTTAATCGGAAATGATTGTTTTGCATATTCGACAGTAGTATCTAACTTTATAGATAATTTATCTCTTAAAATATTCAGATCAGAACCTCCTCCAGTAATTATAATTTTTCTGGCAGATTTATTTACAGCTTTACAATAAATAATATTTTTAAGAATGTAATCTATAATTTCATCTATTCGGGCTTCAACTATTTTAACAATTATTTCAATTGATATTTTTCGCTTAAAAATTTCAGATTTTATTATACTATCAACTTGACCATTCAATATTTTATTAAAATTATACTTTATTTTTTCTGATAAGTTTTTATCTATGTCAACGGACTTAATTAAATCATTTGTAATATGAGATGAACCGATTGGTATAATTTTTGTATAAATTAATTTAGAATTTTCAAATACAGTTAAAGAAGTTTTATCATATCCAAAGTCAATATTTATAAATCCTTTCTCCAAAGCTTCTTGATCTGAGGACAATATACTACTAGCAAAAGGTGAATAAAAATATTTTTTAACATTTAAGCCGAGATTCTTGAATACTTTATTAAAATTTAACAAAATATTTTTCTCTAAATTTAAAAAGCTAAAATTAACATCAAGTGTTTTTGATCTTAATCCTAAAGGATTTTCAACATAGTTATATTTGTCTAAATAAAAACCTGAATTTAAAAAATGAATAATTTTATGATCTTTATAATTTTGAAAAAAAATTCCTGATGCCAAATTAATTAAATTTTGTAAATCCTTTTTTTCTTCAATCTCGTAAGAACCAATATCTCTAGTCAACCCGAAATTTAAAAAATTAAAATTAATTGAATTGATTCCTACATACACTTCAGTTACCTCAAAGTTTATCTCTTTTTCTATAACAGCTAGTGAATGACGAATGATGGCACTTAATTTTTCAATATCTGTAACATTTCCTTTTTTTATACCGGATGAAAAAGTTGAATATTTTGCATGAATCTGAATATAATTATCTTCATCTAATGATATAACCAGTATTTTCACCTTATAAGAACCAAGATCCAGTATGGCAATTTTTTTTCCAATCATCTCATAATTACCTTATTTCTATTTCTTAGATCAATATACTTAACATTTTTATATTTTTCTGTAATTTTGTACAAAATATTTAACTGTTCTTGCATATCATATACTCCGAGTTTAACATGTGTATCATTTTTCAGATACAAATCTGATCTATCCAAGTTTAATAATTTTAATTTATTAATTTTGCTAAAAATATCTGATTTAATTAATTCTAAGTAAATATTTGAAAATTGTTGTTTTTTAAAAGTTCCTGAAACATAAATCAGATTTAAATTCTTTTCTTTTTTTTTAATAATTTTATTTGTAATTTTGAAATTATTATTTACCAAATAATATTCATTATTTTTATTTTTATAAAGTGCTATTGGTTGGTGCTCTTTAATGTTTATAATAACTTTGTTTGGATATCTTTTATAAATCTTAAAATTTTTAACCCAATCACTTTTACCAAAAATAGCTGATAGATCATAATAGTTAATTTTTAAAAGACTTTTACCTATTAAAAATATTCTTATATCATTTTTAATATTTTCCTCTAAAAAATCGTTATTTTTATATTCAACAGACTCTATATTAAATACAGGAAAAATATTTTTTTCATTCGAAAAATAACTTGTCAGTAAAAAAAATAAAATTAAATAAAGAAATAAATTTCTTTTACCTTTTGATCCCTGCATCTTTAATCATCCAATTTACTAATTCTAGAAAACTTAAACCATAATTTGACGCTATTTCTGGCACTAAAGATAATTTAGTCATTCCAGGTTGAGTGTTTGTTTCTAATATGAATATCTCGCCATTTTTCATTACTCTAAAATCTGACCTTGTAACACCTTTGCACTTTAACGAATTGTGGGCTTTTAAAGCAATTTTTTTGATTTTAGTATGTAATTTTGATGAAACTCGTGGAGGTATTAGATGTACTGTTTGTGCAGATGTAAAATATTTTGCTTTGTAATCATAAAATTTTCTTTTTGGTATTATTTCTACAGATCCTATAACTTTTTTTCCTAAAACTGCTGTTTGAATTTCTTTACCTTTTATATATGGTTCTTGAATTAATATTTTATATTTCTTAATTAAATTTTTTATCTGGTTTATATTATTATTAGATAAATTTTCAAAAATTTTAACACCAAAACTTGACCCCTCATTAACTGGTTTAATTATAAATTTTGCTAGTGAGATCTTTTGGTCAATATCAGAAATATTTTTTACTATTTTAAAAATTGGAGTTTGAA
>CESN01027962.1_pt1 | contig 16077 bp, 18 predicted proteins | sample 531181 | NCBI WGS metagenome assembly CESN01 (sample SAMEA2621990, study PRJEB7988) | marine metagenome | isolation source: saline water (ENVO:00002010), including
TGATTAATACCATAAACAACGGTTATATCGGGATCCTTTGCTGGAGCCGATATTAAAACTTTTTTGGCACCTGACTGTAAATGTAATTCTGCATCGTTTCTTTTTGTAAATTTACCTGTGCACTCCACAACTAAATCAATATTTTGTTTCTTCCAGGGTAAATTTTTTGGATTGGATTCTTTCAAGAATTTTATATCATGATTTTCAATCAAAATAGAATCATCTTTTTTAACCACTAAGTTTTTGAAAATTCCATGAACTGAGTCATATTTCAATAAGTGAAGATTACTATCGATATCTCCAAGATCATTTACTGAAACTACTTGAAAGTCGTCTATTTTCCGTTCAATTATTGCTCTAAGGGTAAGTCTCCCAATTCTACCAAAACCATTTATTGCAATTTTATAAGTCATGTTTAATAATTAATATTTATTGATTAAAGAATAATTCTAATAAAGTAAAGCAGAAGAAGTAATTAAAAATGAATAATGATGAGTCACTTAAGATTTTGGAAAGAATTTCTAAGATAAAATTTTATCTTGAAAAGAGAGAAAAATTTAAGGACAATGAAGTAAGACAAAACTTAATGCTCAGGATCAACACAACACTTGAAAAGGTAATTCGTTATCTAGAAAAGAGTTGAATTTGATGCCAATAGTAAAGATTAAATTAGACGGATCTGAATTTCATATAGAGTGTAAAAAAGGAGAGGAGGAACGTTTAATAAACTCATCTAAAATTATAAAGGAAAAACTCAATAATTACCAATTTGACAGTAATTTATCACAGTCCAAAAAGTTTTTAATAATTTCACTGATTCTTGCAGAAGAGCTACTTATTTTAAATAATGAAAAGGATTCTCAGTCAAGATATTTAAAAAAAATCTCTGACAGTTTAGTTGAGTTAGAAAATATTGTAAAAAATGAATAAAGATGCAATTAGAGGTTTCTTATTAAATAAAAGAGATGGTATAAAAAACAGGCTAAAAAAAGAAAATTTAATTTTCAATAAGCTAAATAAATTTGAATTTTCAAAAGAAGAAGTGATTTCTGGTTATATTTCTCATAAATCTGAGGTTAATATATTCACTTTCTTAAAAAAACTCAGTAAAAAAAACTTCCAGATATGTTACCCATTTATTTTAAAAAGAAATCATCATTTATTATTTAAAAAGTGGGTATATGGAAAAACAAAGCTTGTATTAGGAAGATACAAAATTCCAACGCCACAAAATGACAATTTTCTGCTACCTAGTGTACTATTTATTCCACTTGTTGGTTTTGATGTTGAAAAGAATAGGTTAGGATATGGAGGCGGATTTTATGACAGAACACTTAATTTTTTAAAAAAGAAAAAGAATATTTTATCTATCGGTATTGGATTTGATGAACAAGAGTTTAAAAATATACCGGTGGAAAAAAATGATATGAAACTAGACATGATTATTACACAAACTAGGATAATAAAATGAAAATATTTGTTGGTGGAGATATAGTCGGAAGGTCAGGTAGAGAAGTAGTCGAAAAATACCTTCCTCAAATTATTACTAACGAAGTTATAGATTTTATAGTTATTAATGGTGAAAATTCAGCAGGTGGATTCGGTATTACACCCAAAATATGTGAAAATTTATACAACATTGGAGTGGATGCTATAACCTCAGGAAATCATATTTGGGATCAATCTGAAATATTAGGTTATATTGATGGTGATTTGAGATTGATAAGACCTTGCAATTTCTTATCAAGTTCACCTGGAAAAGGATACGGGGTATTTGAGACAAAAAATGGAATAAATATATGTGTTATAAATGTAATGTGCAGACTATTCATGGAGAGTTTAGAAGATCCATTTAGCAGTGTTAAAAATATTTTAGAAATAGTTAAATTAAAATATAATAATCTAATAGTACTTTTAGATATTCATGGAGAATCCACCTCAGAAAAAATGGCGATAGCGCATTATTTTGACGGAGATATCACTGTGATGTATGGAACTCACACACACGTACCTACTTCAGACCTTCAGGTTTTAGAAAAAGGAAGTTTCTTTCAAACCGATCTTGGTATGTGCGGGGATTATGATTCCGTAATTGGAATGAAAAAAAAAAACTCTATCTCAAAATTTACACACAAACATAAAAAAGTAAGATTAGAAACTGCAGATGGTGAGGGGACTTTGTGTGGGACAATTATTGAAATTGATGAAAAAAAAAATTCTATTATAGATTTCAAACAAGTATTATTAGGAGGAAAGTTAAATAAATAATGGCAGGACATTCAAAATTCAAAAATATTATGCACAGAAAGGGTGCTCAAGATAAAAAAAGAGCAAAATTATTTTCAAGATTGATCAGAGAAATAACGGTAGCTGCTAGGATTGGTGGCCCAGAATCTTCATCAAATCCAAGGTTGAGAAGCGCCATAAATAATGCACTTTCTGCAAATATGTCAAAAGAAAATATTGATAGAGCTATACAAAGAAACAATAATTCTGAAACAAGTTCAATTCAAGAGATTATATATGAGGGGTTTGGACCCTCCGGGGTTGCAATACTAGTTGAATCACTTACAGATAATAGAAATAGAAGTGCTTCCGAAATAAGATCTGCTTTTTCAAAATACAATGGAAATTTAGGAATCAATGGATGTGCAAAACCATATTTTCAGCGTAAAGGGATAATTTTGTATCCAGTTGAAAAAATTGATTTTAACGAATTTTTTGAGTTTTGTATTTCCATTAATGCCGAAGACTTGACCGAACTTGATTCCAAATATGAAATTTTGACATCTGTAGAATTATTTAATGAGATTTTAGTTAAATTAGAAAAGAAGTATTCAGTTCCGGATTTTTCAAACTTAGAATGGCGACCTCTTAACGTTATAGAAGTTAATAATGAGAATCATGCAAAAAATCTTTTGCATCTACTTCAAAAACTGGAAGATATAGATGATGTTCAAAATGTTTCATCAAATTTTGACATTAATGAGAAACTAATGGAAAAAATAGTTTGAAAAGAAAAAAAAACGTGATTATGGGAGTTGATCCTGGTTTGAATAAAACCGGATGGGCAATAATAAATAGTTACGCAAATTTTGATACGCATATCGCACATGGCGAGATCATTACCAAGAGTAACCAAGAATTGGGAAAAAGACTAAGTATAATTTATGATAAACTTTTAAAGGTATTTAATATGTTTTCTCCTAATGCAGTGGCGGTAGAAAAGATTTTTGCTAACCAAAATCCTGAAAGTAGTTTGAAACTAGGAAAGGCTAGGGGTATAGTTTATCTTGTGGCAGCAAAGAATGATTTAATCATACATGAATATTCACCAAACACTGTAAAAAAAAACTTAGTTGGTTACGGTCATGCTAATAAAGAACAAATTCTAAAAATGTTAAAAAGAATATTTCCTGAATTATCTTTATCAAGTGAAGATGCTGCTGATGCCATGGCTGTGGCAATTTGTCATTCCATGCAAAATAATTCTAAATTAAGTAAATTGGTTTGAAGATATGATAGTAAAGATAGTTGGAGAAGTTCAAAATTTCGGTGAAGATTTTATTGATTTAGAAATTTCAGGTATTTCTTATAGAATATTTGTTAACAAAAAATTTTTGATACCTTCAATTAAGATAGGTGAAATTTTAAATGTTCATGTTTATGAAATGCTTAAAGAGGATTCAAGACTTTTTTTTGGATTTAAGTCACAAAATGAAAGAAACTTGTTCACTGACCTTCTAGTTGTTCAGGGAGTTGGAGGTAAAATGGCTTTAAATATAATGTCACAGCTATCGTACGATCAGATTGTTGAATCTATTCTAAATGGAAAAAATACAAATTTTCTGTCGATATCTGGTGTAGGTAAAAAACTTTCTTTAAGAATTATTAATGAGCTAAAAGAGAGAATTTTAAAGAAAAATAAAGATTTTAAAACTAGCAACTTAGACGTTAAATTAGACAAAAATCTTCTCGATCTAGCATCGTGTTTAGAAAATCTTGGCTATCCACAGAAATTAAGTCGTGAAATTTCCGATAAGGTTTTTGCAGAAAATAATGAAAAAAAACTAGAAAACTTAATACCTATTGCTTTAAAATACCTTAAAAGTAAAACAAATTGATGAATAAAGAAATAATAAAAGAAATTAGTGATGAAGAGATAAAAACAGATAAAGCTTTCAGTTTAAGGCCCAAAAAACTTATTAACTTTATTGGTCAATCACACATTAAATCTAATCTTCATACTTATATTAAATCCTCCGAGAAAAGAAAAAAAATCTTAGATCATATTATTCTTTACGGACCTCCTGGTTTGGGAAAAACTACTCTGGCGAATATTATATCTATTGAAAAAAAAGTAAATTTTCATTCAACTTCCGGTCCAGCCTTTACCAAAAAAGGTGATCTTGTTACTTTATTAAGTAACATTAGTGCAGGTGATATTGTTTTTATAGATGAGATTCACAGATTATCATCAATTGTGGAAGAAACACTTTATCCAGCCATGGAAGATTTTAAATGCGATTATGTCATAGGAGCTGGTCCTTCAGCAAGAGTTATGCAGATTTCTATTGAAAAATTTACACTAATAGGTGCTACAACCAGACTTGGTCTTATTTCAAGACCTCTGAGAGATAGGTTCGGTATCCCACTACAGTTGAGTTTTTACGAACCAGAAGAACTTCAAACAATCATTGAATTTAATTCAGGTAAACTTGGTGCTGAGATCTGCAGCTCAGCCTCTTATGAAATTGCAAAAAGATCCAGAGGAACTCCGAGAATTGCCAATAGATTACTAAAAAGAATAATAGATTTTTCGGTGGTACTTGATTCAAGTAAAATTGATATTGATATTGTAGAAAGTTCTTTAAAAAAAATGCGCATTGACTCAGAGGGTCTTGACGAAATGGATATAAAATATTTGAAATGTATCTCAGAAAACTATGCAGGCGGTCCAGTTGGTATTGAAACCCTAAGTGCCTCATTGTTAGAACAAAAAGATATCATTGAGGATGTTATTGAGCCTTACTTAATGCAAAAAGGCTTCGTCCAAAGAACACAAAGAGGGAGAATACTATCAAAAAAAGGATTTCAACACTTAAATGAATTTTAATGTTTAAAATTCACTCCGAAAATTTTTGTATTTTCTATGAAGACACAGATGCTTCAGGTGTAGCTTATCATACTTCACACTTAAAATTTGCTGAAAGAGCCAGAACGTTGCTGTTAAAAAAAAATTTCGAAAAAATTATTGAAAAAATTAAAATAAAGGAATTTCATTTTGTTGTTAAAGAAATAAACGTTGATTATAAAAAACCGGCGTTTTTGTTCGACCAACTTACAGTTGAAACATTTTTTAAATCCAACGGAAGAACTTATGTGAAGTTAAAACAAGTGATAAAAAATAAAGAAGAAATTGTTTGTGATATCGATGTTAAAATAGTTTGGTTATCGTCAGAAAGCTTCAGGCCATCAAAATTACCAAATGATTTAATACCTAGATTTAAGGTTATGGAAATAGTATAACTCCTATTATGGATGAAGTTATAGAGAAAGTAACTCTTGTAGAAACTGGCGACTTCTCATTACTGACATTATTTATTGACGCTGATATTGTTGTTAAAATTGTCATTTTGGTACTTCTTTTATCTTCCATCTGGTCTTGGGCAATAATCTTTTCTAAATATTCGCATCTGAAAAGTATTTTAATTGATACCGAGAATTTCGAAGAATTATTTTATTCCAGTGATACTCTATCCAAATTATCTAAAAAAGTAGGAAACCAACCAAATCATCCAATAGAAGCAGTTTTTTTTTCTAGCATGCTTTACTTTGATAAAATCAAGTCTGGTTTAGTTGATAAAAATACAGAATTCAAACAAACCTTTTGTAAAAATGTAAAAAAAGAAATGGAAATAGTTATAAATAAAGAATTAAGTAATCTTGAGAGCGGTCTAAATTTTTTGGCATCGGTGGGTTCAACAGCCCCATTTATTGGTTTATTTGGAACTGTTTGGGGCATCATGAATAGTTTCACAGCAATTGGTATATCACAAAACACGAGTCTTGCTGTTGTAGCTCCAGGTATAGCCGAGGCTCTGTTCGCCACTGCTTTAGGTTTGGTGGCTGCAATTCCAGGAGTTCTATTTTACAATAAATTTAACTCGATGTTAGAATCTATAAATAATAAACTTGAAGTATTTTCCGAAGAGATAATTGTTATTATTTCTAAAGAAATATTCAAATAAGAAAGTTGATTTTGAAAAAAAAATACCAAGTAAAAAAATCTATGTCAGATATTAACGTTACTCCATTTGTGGATGTAATGCTTGTTTTATTGATAATTTTTATGGTAACCGCTCCTCTGCTCACAGCAGGAATTAAAATAAACCTTCCAGAGAGTTCTTCAATTTTAAAAAATGAAAAAAATAAACCAATCACGGTTTCAATTGATAAAAATAATGACATTTATCTGCAAAAAAAAAAAATTACAAAAAATCAATTAATTATCAAACTGACAGAATTAAAAAAAAATAATCAAAACCTAAAAATTTTCTTGAAAGGGGATAAAAGCCTAAATTATGGTGAGATAATGAATTTAATGAGTTTAATGAATAAATCTGGATTTAAAAAAGTGGCATTAGTTACACGCCTTAAATAATTTCTTAATGACAAAAGGGATTTCAATATCAATTATTCTTCATCTATTAATCTTAATTTTTTTTATGTATGGAGCAGAGATATTTAAAAATAATAAAAGGTTTGAGATATATGAAATTCCCTTGGATGTTATTGATATTTCCGATGAAACACAATCTAACGAAAAAAATTTAGATATTAAGAAAAAAAGTACAGCTGAGAATTTTTCTCCTCCTAAACCTCAATCAAGACCTAATAATTTTTTAATGAAATCAAAAGACAAAACAATAAAGAATAAAGAAGAGAAACTAATTGTTGAAAAAAAAATTGAAAATTCAAATAAAAAAAGAATGGAGAATATTTTAAAATCCATTCAAAAAATTAAATCAAAAACAAATGAAGAAAAGTTAATTGAAGATAAAAAGAAAATTGAACAAGATAATGAAAGCATGAGAGTCAATTTAGGTGAAAAACTAACAATATCGGAACTTGATATGATAAGAAAACAATTCTATGAATGCTGGATTGTACCTGCTGGAGCAAAAGATCTTCAGGATCTAGTTGTATCTGTTCAACTTAAATTAGACAAAGACGGAAATGTTACCTCTTCAAAATTAGTTAGTAAAATAATACCAAAAAATCCTTTTCATAGGGCTGCAGCTGAGAGTGCATTAAGGGCAGTAAATCATCCTAACTGTAGCAAATTAAAAGTACCAAAAAAAAAATATGATACATGGAAAACTTTGATTTTAGACTTTAACCCTTCTATTATGTTTTAATTATAATATGCGAATATTTTTAATAACTTTTTTAATATTAATTACTCCTGTTTTGTCTTTTGCTGACCTGAGAATAGATATAACTAAAGGCAACACAGAGCCAATACCCATTGCTTTTTTGGATTTAAATTCTAGAAGTAAAAATGAAAAGAACATCTCTATCAGTATCGGAGATGTTGTGAAAAATAACTTATCTCGTTCTGGTCTTTTTTCGATTTTACCAAAAAGAGTTTTTTTAGAAAAAAAAATAAAGTTTAATGATAGGCCAGAATTTGAAAATTGGAAAATTACTAATGCACAAGGACTTTTTCATGGAAGAATAAGGATTGTTAATAAAAAACTAAATATAGAGTTCAGATTGTGGGACATATTTAGTCAAAAACAAATGGTAGCCCAACAATTATCAACTGAAATTTCTAATTGGAGGAGAATTGCACATGTAATTTCTGACATAATTTATCAAAGAATAACAGGTGAATCAGGTTATTTTGACAGCAGACTTGTTTATATTTCTGAATCGGGAAATAAACTTAATAGAAAAAAAAGACTAGCCATTGTTGATCAGGATGGCGAAAATCACAAGTTCCTTACCGACGGTTCCTATCTCGCTCTAACTCCAAGATTTTCTCCAGCATCTCAGAAAGTTGCATATTTGTCATATAATAATCAAATCCCAAGGATTTTTATACTTGATTTGAATTCAGGTAAACAAAAAGTTCTGGGGGATTTTCCCGGAATGACATTCAGTCCTAGATTTTCTCCTGATGGAAAAAAATTGATAATGAGTTTGGCTAGAAATGGAAATACAGACATTTACGAAATGAATTTAGAAAATTCTAAAATAGAACAGTTAACTTATTACAAGGGTATCGACACAGCTCCGTCTTATTCTCCGGACGGAAAGTATATAACTTTTGAATCTGATAGAAGCGGGAGTCAGAAAATTTACGTTATGGAAATAAAATCCAAAAAAATCAAAAGAATAAGTTTTGGAGAGGGAAAATACGCCACTCCTGTTTGGTCTCCTAGAGGAGACTTGATTGCATTTACCAAACTTCTTAGCGGTGAGTTTTATATTGGTGTTATGTATACGGATGGTAAAGGAGAAAGAGTAGTATACAAATCATATTTAGTTGAAGGCCCTACTTGGTCTCCCAATGGAAGAGTTCTTGCATTTTATAGTCAATCAAAAAATAATAAAAAAATTAGTGGACCTCGTATTAAAGTAATTGACCTTACAGGAGCAAATTTAAGAGAGATGATTCTGCCTTCTGATGCATCTGATCCATCATGGTCAAACTTATTACCTTGAATAAAAAAAATCACACCGTTGACTTATTATTTACCTAATTGTAATAATCAATCATTAAATAATGGATTGCGATTAATAAAGATAAAACTTTTTTTTCTATTTACTTTTCCTTTTTTATTGTTGGATGTGTTCGTCAGATGACAGAGGGACACTTTATGAACGGGGTGCAGTAAAATAGTCAACATATGATGCGATAGAGTGTTTTGAATCGTGTAGGGTTAAAAATTACAACGCTCCTGATTCTGAAAAATCAAACAACCTCGAGTTTGGATAACTGCGTCTTTTTGCAAAAAATAATGCATAAGCATTGACTTATTTGGAACTAGAATGTAAAAATACTTTAATTACAAATTAAGGATTTAGTATTATGAAAATATATACATTATTGTTTGCTAGTTTATTAGTGTTAGTCGGTTGCGAGACCATGGATTCATCAAGCTCAGATTCAAAATATGATTTCGATGGTGACTCAAAGCAATCCAACTTACAAGCTTATCTTCAAAACGAAATTGGCGACAGAATTTATTTTGAAACAGACAAGCATAACATAAATTCGGCTTCGGCGTACACTCTTGAATCTCAAGCTAATTGGCTTAACTCAACGCCAGGTTTTCAGATTGTTATAGAAGGCCATTGCGACGAAAGAGGAACTAGGGAATATAACTTGGCCTTAGGTGAGAGAAGAGCCAACTCAGTTAAAGATTTTTTAATTTCACTTGGAGTTGATTCAGGAAGAATTTCAACAATTAGTTATGGTAAAGAAAGACCTTCAGCACCTGGGAGTACATCTGAATCTTGGTCGGAAAATAGAAGAGCGGTGACTTTAGTAGGCGGTAACTAGATTTTACTTTATTGATTATTTTAATCAGGGCTGATAAGTTATTTATCAGCCCTTTTTTTTTATGTTTTTAGTCAATATTATTTTAGTTTATTTAATTTTGATCAATTTAAATGGTATTGTTCATTCACAAGAAGTAGATTTCGAAGATATCATTGATAGAATTGATAGGATTGAAAGAAATGTCTCAGATCTCCAAAAAAAGGAGATAGGAGAAATTGATAAGAATCTTACCACGGGCTACATATCAAGAAATGAGTCTAGAATTGATTCAATTGAGACACTAAACAGGACAAATTTCGGAAAATTAGAAGAAATTGAAAATTTAATCAAAAATTTAGAAAATAAAATTGACTTAATTAATGTCGACTTCGACCAAAGGATAAAAAACATTGAATCAAATTTTGAAAAAATAGAGAATTTTTCTGAAGAAAAAATTTCAGCTTATAGCAATTATGAAAAAGAAACAAAATCTTTTGATAATTCGGAGCTAGATACTCTAGGTAAAGTTGATAAAGAAACCAAAACTGATAAATCACAGACTGATGAGAAAGAACTTAAGTCTAGATATGAAAATGCAATTAAACTTCTTTGGGGTGCAGACTATGATAAAGCTTTAAGTGAGCTTAAAGATTTAAAAAACTTCAATCCAACAGATTTGATGCCAAATATTCAATATTGGTTGGGAGAAGTCTATTATGCAAAAAAAGATTTTAATCGAGCTGTAATTGAATTTGGAGAGGGGCTCAAACAATATCCTGATTCAATAAAGGGTCCCGATAATATGTTAAAATTGGGGTTGTCTTTTTCAAATCTAAATCAAAAAGTCGATGCGTGCAATGTTTTATATGAATTAGAAATTAAATACCCAGATGTACCAAAAAATATTTTGGAAATATCAAATTTAGAAAGAAAAAAGTTAAGTTGCCCTGAGGAATAGTGTGAAGAGGCAAGTAATATCCGAAGAAGAGTTTAAAAAGAATTTAGACAAAAATTTTTTGTTTGAAGATTATCCAAGTATTGCACTTTGTGTATCAGGTGGGGTTGACAGTGTGGCTTTGACATTATTAATGAAGCAATGGATCAAGATAAAAAACGGTAAATTAATAATTTTACATTTTAATCACAGAATAAGAAAAGAGTCATTAAATGATGCAAAATTTGTTAAAAAATTAGCCAGAAGGATGAATATAAGTTCCTTTTTTTTTGAGTGGGAAGGCAAAATACCTTCAAATGGGATCATGAATGAAGCCAGAAATCAAAGATATGATAAATTTATTAAATTTTGTAAAAAAAAAAAAATCCTGCACTTGATGACAGCACATCACTCTGATGATAATTTTGAAACATTTGTAATGAGGAAAAAAAGAACTGGCACTACGATTGGTTTATTATCAATTCCAATAAAAAGAATTAGTGATGATTTAGTTATACTTAGACCACTAATTAACTATTCTAAAAAAAAGCTAATAGCAACTTGTGAACATTATAACCTTGACTGGGTTAATGACTCCAGTAATTCTAACTGTATTTTTGAGAGACCGAGGATTAGGAAAGAAATCTCAAAACTCGACCCAGTACAGATCAAAAATCTAAGAAATGAAAAAAACAAAGTAAGAATCAAAAATTTAGATATTGAAAAACGAGTTGCTGAATTTTTTTTAAGTAATCTAAATTTTTATAATTACGGAGTTTTCGAAATAACAAAAAGCCAATTCAACAAATTAGATAAAGAAATTGGTCAAGAAGTTTTAAAAAAAATTTTGGCTACATGTTCAGGAAATTATTTTTCACCTCGATCAAAGTCTGTCAACACTTTATACACAAAACTTTTAAAAAAAGAACAAAAAAAAATCACACTTCATGGTTGCTTGATCAAAAATCATAATGATTTAAAAATATCATTCCAGAGAGAAATATTGGGCTTTAAAGGAACAAAACAAAAAATAAAAATTAAAAAGGGACAAAATTATCTATGGGATCGAAGGTTTAAAATTACGTCTAAGAATGTTGATATTCATTGCAGAAAAATTGACGATAAAGTCTGGTTAGGCTTAAAACCTTTATTTAAAAAAAAAAGAGAAAATTATAGTATTGAGCTTGATATTATTAAATCATTGCCCCTGATCATATGTGAAGGGGAATTTTTGATTCCCTTTTTAACTGAAAATTTTTATCTAAAACAAAAAGGGATTCAAATTATTTTTTCTCCTATATCACCGTTGACTAAAAAAAATTTTTTTTGATTTCTGTTGAGATATTTTTTGTTATTATTATATATAAATTAATGAATAATACTGTAAAAAATATTGCTATTTGGGCGTTAATTGCCTTTATGGTTTTTCTTATAATTGATTTTTATCAATCTAATCAAACTAGTTCGAGAACAACAGCCGTACCTTACTCACAGTTTTTGCAAGATGTCAAGAATGGAAATGTCTCACAGGTTGAGATTAGGGGCAATAACATAACAGGTTTACTTAACAACGGGGCAAAATTTGTAACATATTCACCTAATGATTTAAGTCTGATCGACAAATTAGAAAAAAATAGTGTTGAAATTATTGCAAAACCGGTAGAAGCAAACTCTCCAGGTCTTTTTGATATACTTATATCATGGTTCCCAATGTTGTTGTTGATTGGAGTTTGGATTTTCTTTATGAAGCAAATGCAATCTGGAAGCGGAAGGGCCATGGGTTTTGGAAAATCGCGTGCCAAATTATTAAACCAAAACAAAGACAAAGTAACATTCAGAGATGTTGCTGGAATTGATGAAGCTAAAGCTGAACTCGAAGAAATAGTTGAATTTTTGAAAGATCCTTCAAAGTTTCAAAGACTCGGTGGAAAAATACCTAAAGGTGCTCTTCTAGTAGGTCCACCCGGCACTGGTAAAACACTACTTGCAAGAGCAATAGCGGGTGAAGCTAATGTTCCTTTTTTTACAATATCTGGTTCTGATTTTGTTGAGATGTTTGTTGGTGTTGGCGCCAGCAGAGTTCGTGATATGTTTGATCAAGGCAAAAAAAATGCACCATGTATTATTTTTATCGACGAAATAGATGCAGTGGGCAGACACCGCGGTGCAGGTTTGGGCGGCGGAAATGATGAAAGGGAGCAAACTTTAAATCAACTCTTGGTTGAAATGGATGGATTTGATGCAACTGAAGGCGTCATTTTAATTGCTGCAACGAATCGGCCCGATGTACTTGATCCCGCACTGTTGAGACCAGGGCGTTTCGACAGACAAGTTGTTGTACCTAATCCTGACATTCAGGGTAGAACCAAAATTTTGACAGTACATACCAGAAAGCTACCCCTTGCGCCAGATGTTGAAGTAAACGTAATTGCTAGAGGCACACCGGGTTTCTCTGGGGCAGATCTGGCTAACCTCGCCAACGAAGCTGCTTTGTTAGCTGCTAGAAGAAATAAAAGACTGGTCACAATGTTTGAATTTGAAGATGCAAAGGACAAAGTACTAATGGGTGCAGAAAGAAGATCGATGGTAATGACACAAAAAGAAAAAGAACTTACTGCCTATCATGAGGCAGGCCATGCACTTGTTGGTATTTTTACTCCTGGTAATGACCCACTTCATAAAGTCACAATTATTCCAAGAGGCAGAGCTCTGGGTGTAACTATGAATTTACCCGAAAGAGATAGGTATTCTGAAACTAAAACCGAAATGAAGGCTAAATTAGCTATGATTTTTGGTGGCAGGGTTGCTGAAGAATTAATATTTGGAAAGGAGAATATAACTTCTGGAGCTTCTAATGATATTCTACAAGCTACTCAAAAAGCTAGAGCAATGGTTGTAGAATGGGGCATGAGCGATCTCTTAGGTCCTCTAAGATATTCTGAAAATGAAGAAGATGTATTTCTTGGCAGATCTGTAACTCAAAGAAAAAGTATGTCCGAAGAGACTGCTAAAATTATCGATCGAGAAATCCGAACTTTGATAGATAATGCCGAACAGCATGCTAGAAAAGTTCTTAAAAAGAATATTAAGCACCTTCATAATTTAGCTTACGCTCTTCTTGAATTTGAATCCTTATCTGGTGACGATGTTAAACAATTAGTGTCTAAAGGTAAGATCAAATCTAGTAAGCCAACCGACAATGACACCAATAAAAAAACTTCTTTACCTATAGGTAAGTCCTCCCCCAAAAAAAAGAAAATTGGATTAGATCCCAACCCAGTTACCTCTTAATCATTGAAAGAAGATTTCAAATACTATTTAGTGCCTTTCGGAACTGTCAATTCAGAAAATATAAAAAGTCTCCTCAAATCAAAATCAGTTATTAAGTCTGGTAACGCTTTTTTTAGTTTTATTAAGGTGGTAAAAAGAAATAAAAATAAAGTTTCAGAAAAAATTTTTTCTATAAAAGAATTTTTAATATGGAAGAAAGAAAAAAATTCTGAAAACCTTGATTCTCTTTTTTATAAATTAGTTGGTAAAAGACATAAACTAAAATCCCTAGGCTTTAATTCAAAAAGTAATTATTTAATTTCAGGAATCTTGAATATAACTCCTGATAGTTTTTCCGACGGAGGGGACAATTTAGTCATCAGTAAATCTATCAAAAATGCAGAATTAATGGTGAATTCTGGTGCAAATTTTATTGATGTTGGCGGCGAATCTACTCGTCCAGGCGCCACAATTGTTGATGAAAATGAGGAATGCCGAAGAGTTTTACCTATAATACAAATGCTTTATAATAGAAATATAAAAATGTCACTAGATACACGAAACTCAGGAACAATGGAGTTTGGTATTTTATCAGGAGTAAATGTTATAAACGATGTTAGCGCTTTAAAAAATGACAAAAAAAGTATTGATGTTATAAAAAGATACAATGTTCCGGTAATTTTGATGCATATGCCTGGAACTCCACAAAATATGATGCAAAATAATAAATACGTTGATGTGTTATATGATGTATATGACTTTTTAGAGGAAAGAATAAATTTTTGCCTACAAAATAAAATTTCTAGAAAAAACATAATTATTGACCCAGGAATTGGTTTTGGAAAAAATTTTGACCAAAACCTAAGAATACTACAAAACCTTTCAATCTTCCATTCCTTAGGATGTCTAATCATGCTTGGTATATCAAGGAAACGGTTCTTAACCTCAGTTCAGGAAGACGATGAACCTAAAAATAGAATAGGTGGTACCATTGGAACAACAATAGCAGCTATTAATCAGGGTGTTCAAATACACAGAGTTCACGATGTAAAACAAGTGGCTCAAGCCATTAGAATTCACGAAAGAATCTACACTTGATGAGAAAAAAACTCTTTGGTACAGATGGGATTCGAGGTGAGGTAAATAAATTTCCAATTAAAAATGAATATTTACAGAATATTGCAGTTTCTATTATTAATTCACAATCTGGCAAGATAAAAAATGTAATAATTGGAAAAGATACAAGAGATTCATGTGATATGATAGAGAAAGCACTTGCTTCTGGCTTTAATTCACTGAATGTTGGATGTTCTTCAATAGGGATAGTATCTACACCAATATTATCTTTTTATACAAAAAAATTGAATTTCAGTTTAGGGATTATGATTTCAGCATCCCACAATCCTTATATGGATAATGGAATAAAATTATTTGATGGAAATGGTGAAAAAATAACTGAAGAAGTAGAAGAAAAGATTGAAAACTATTTTTTTAGCAGCACTAAAAAATCTAGTTTAAATGAAAAACTAGATTTTTTAAAAATTAATTTAAACGAATATGAAGATTTCTTGAAAATCAATGTTCCGGGAAATTTGAACATCAGAGGGATGAAAATTTATTTAGATTGTGCTAATGGATCATTAAGTAAAATTGCGCCAGAAATTTTTAGAAAATTAGGAGCTGATGTTCTGTTTAACGGATGTAATCCAAATGGTTTTAATATTAACAACAATTGTGGTGCAATGTTCCCAAAAATTCTCTCAGAAAATACTGTAAAAACAAATTCTGATATTGGATTTTCCTATGATGGTGACGCAGATAGAGTAATAATTTCAGATGAAAAAGGTAAAATACTTGATGGCGACGACATATTAGTTTCAGTTTCTACTTATTTAAAAAAAAAAGAGTTGTTGGATTGTGATCACATTGTAACCACGAAAATGTCTAACCTTGGGTTTAGAGAATATCTACAAAAAAAGGGTATTAATGTTTTTTTAACTAAGGTAGGCGATAAAAATGTAATTGAGGAAATGAAAAGGATTAAGGCAACAATAGGCGGTGAACAATCAGGACATACTATCTTTGCTTCAAATGGTTATTGTGGTGATGGATTACTTACATCTTTTTTTATGCTTGCTATTATGCGAGAATTTAACTGCAGATGTTCAAAGATAGGTAATTTATTTAAAAAATATCCTCAAAAACTGATTAATATTAAGCTTAAAGTCAAACCGGAAAAAATTATTAAAAACAAAGACTTGATAAATATTGTGGATGAATTTTTAAAAAATAAAAAATTTAAAACTGAAATATTGATTCG
>CESN01001285.1_pt1 | contig 15982 bp, 14 predicted proteins | sample 531181 | NCBI WGS metagenome assembly CESN01 (sample SAMEA2621990, study PRJEB7988) | marine metagenome | isolation source: saline water (ENVO:00002010), including
CACCGGATCAATGCGGGGCGGGTGGCAGTTCGTGATCAAGTGGCATTCTTCGGACGTCAGTTCGGTTGCGTTTCCTCAGAGTGGAAGGAAGACGATACTCGGGTGACATTTGCCGACTTTGCGATTTCAGAAAAAATCTTTGCTGAATTACGTCAGAACTTCCCACAGGATGATTATTGTAGCGAAGAGGCGAGTCCACTGGACGAGACGCAAGCATTGGAAGCGCGCTTCGCATGGGTGATCGATCCGATTGATGGAACGAATAATTATGCTCTGGCTTGTTCTTTTTGCGCGATCTCGCTCGCACTCTTATTTGATGGAGTGCCAGTTTATGGATTTATTTACGACCACAGCACAAAGGATTTGCTGGAGGGGGGTGTGGGCTATGGTTTATTTAGAAACCAGAAGAAAATTGATCGCGATGCGACTATGGTCGATGCGCAGACGATGGTCGGCTTGCACTTTCCGATGTCGTCCAAGCAGTTAGAAAAATTGGCGCCTCTCCTGTCTAAATATCGAGTGCGCTGTATCGGTAGTGGTGCGCTGATGGCAGCTTACGTGGCAACGGGTTATTTGACTGGCGTGATCGACTATCGTGTAAAAGTCTGGGACATCGCGGCGGCTTATGCGTTGTGCGCATCGGTTGGCCTGAAATGGGTATTTATTGAAAATTCACCTTTCCCTTTAAAGAAATTTCACCCACAGATGAATTTTTCACCTTATCATGCAGGTGCTGAGTCATTTTTCGATGAGTTGAGACATCTTTAGATAGTGAGCTTGTTAGCGGCAATGAAGCCGTCCATTTGATAGGGGCATGAGTAAGCTCCTACCTACAATCTAGCCGCAGGCTAGGAAAGAAATTTTCCTAGGCCACCCCCATCGATTTAAGTAGCGACGAGATATAGGGGATTAACTGCTTCTTGCGACTGACTATACCGGAGAGCTCGTAGATGTTGCTCTGCCCGCGTTGTGGGTAGTTGATCGAGGCCTTTAATTCATCGTTACCCGCAACGACGAGCAGGGAATCATGCGAATTAATATCGGTGACGAGTAGAAAGCTAAAGAATAACTGTTCCTTTATACGGTAGGCTTTCAGGGCTTTACCGAGCGCGTCTTCGTTTTCCCAGAACTTGTCGAAACCGAGTTCTTCGATCTGCGAGACGGAAAAGCGCAGTTCGCCCTCGTCGTAGATTTTACAATCTGAGCTGATGACATCCTCAGGCTTGCTGTTGATGACAACTGACCCGGCAGTGAACATAATGTCTGCGAGTGCTTTCGGCTCAATTCCGGCTATGGGCGAGAGCCAATCGAGCAGCTCACCTTCGAGCGGCGTTGCAGTCGGGCTATTGAGTAGTAAAGTGTCGGAGATGATACCAGCCATCATTATGCCGGCGATATTTGCTTCGGGTGTCAGTTTATGAGTTTTAAATAGATCGGCTACAATCGAGCAGGTCGAGCCGACGGGCCGATTGATAAAGAGAATCGGTTGCTCGGTCGGAATGTTGCCGAGTCGGTGGTGATCAAGAATCTCGGTAATCTGCACTTCGCTGGCACCGTTGACGGCTTGGCCAAGTTCGTTGTGGTCGACTAGTGCGATACGGGTGCGGCTAGGGCGAAGGATATCGCTTTTGGAGAAGACACCGATTAATTGTTTCTCGTCGTTGACAACGAGATAGAGCGGATCGTTGCTATTGGCTATCCTACGCTTGACCGAGGAGATGTGGTCCTCGGCGCTGAAGCAACTGACTTTCGTGTCGAACAGACCATCAATGTGAGTTGCTGTGCGGATGATCCACGAGGTTGTAGCCGAGTCGTAGGGGCTGACGATGAGTGAGACATTGCTCTCGCAAGCTCGTTCGACCACTTCTGCATCCACTTCGAGTGCGCCTGTGATGACGAGAAGTCTGACGCCGAGCTCGAGGCAGCGCTCTTGGATGTCCCTGCGGTCGCCGACAACGATGATGCTACGATCTGAAGGGAGTTCGTTTTCCATGTGGTGACCGCCAAAAGAACGAATATCCATCGCTCCGATACGGACGAAGAGCTCTTCGATTTCGTCGACATTTTCCGCATTGAGCACCCTGGCATTGAGAGAGTCGATAATGGATTGCACGCAGGTTTTAACCCGACGCAAGGCGCGTGACTCGTTTGGCTTCGGGATGAAAAATTCGCCGAGTTGGAAGATCGAGACCAAGCCTTCGATCTGTCCAGCTTCGTCAACTACTGGGAGGGCGCGAACATCGTATTGGTCGATTAATTCAAGCGCTCCCGCGCAGGTGTTCTTTTTAGTCACGGTGCGCAACTTAGTTTGCATGATATTACCCACGCGTGGGGTCACATCGCCAATGAAGCGGGGTAATGGTGTCTTAAAGCGCTCTAGAATCGCATCAATACGGGCATTGGAGTTGCCGCAACGCGCCGCCACGTATTCAGTTTGCCCAATGGCATGCTTATAAGCTTCGTAGGCTAGTGCGGAACAAATGGCGTCGGCATCGGGGTTTTTGTGGCCAAAAATGTAAATAGGTTCGGGCATAATGAATGTTTAGTTTTGCAATTATCTCTATATTAGTTAATTCTGAAACTTCAATGATAAACAAAGAAAACTCCAATCAAGTTAGAATTTTAGTAATTTTAAAGGTGATTCGTTTTGCTGAATCAGCAGTGGGCCTAACAAGAGTAACTTATTTTTTGTGAGTTTGAGCAATATTGCATCAGGAGATGCATCTGGATAAAGAAAAAGCCAGCTTCCTGCGAAGCTGGCTTTCAATATGCAAAAAAATTAAGATGCTTTATTGGCTGAATGTCGGCGCTTTCATAATGTTTGCTAATTCGTGTACGTCTTGGATGTTTACTGTTTGTCGGCCAGTTGTTGGGTCGACTAGTTGACCATCCTCTTCGCCCAATTCTTGGTAGAAGGATACGTGGCCGTCTAAGTAAGTGATGTGGCCACCTAAGCCCCAGGGCGAATCCTTACCCCATGTGCCAGAGCTTGTGAGCGCACGTGTCCAAAGAAGTGGTGTGGTCGATGTCGGAGCATTACCACTAATGCCAATGGCGAAGTCATATCCGACAGGTACATCAGCGGTCCATTCTTGGGAAGTTTGGAATGCGTTATCGCTATCACGGTAACCGACAATTGCTGGAAGAAGTGCTGTGTAAGCTGCGACCGCAGGGTCGGAACCTATGATCCAGATTGATGCATCAGTGAGGTCGGACTGCTTTGCCAAGAATTGGGCAACGCCAGCAACATCTGAAAAGCTGACATCGTCGTCGGCGGTCATTTTTGCTTCGGTCAATGTGCGTACGCGGCCGCCAGAAGTGGAGTAAGTTGCATAGGATACTGCGATCGAACGCATGTTCGAAGAAGATTTAGATTTATTAGCAACTTCTCGAACCTTACCGACTGCAGGAATTAGAATAGCAGCTAAAATGCCGATAATCGCAATAACAGTGAGGAGTTCAATTAGAGTGAAGCCAGAACGAGGGGTGGTTTTATTTTTCATGTTAAAAAACTTTAGTTTTTAGAGGATTAAGATTCTTCAATAACAACTCTTTTTAATGAGAACTTTAAATAATAGGCATTTGTCAGTTCAAGTCCAATCATTTTTTGCGAGATCTCGGATTTCTAATCTCGGATAAAATCAAATTGTAGCTTGCATGAAATAGGGGGCAAAGTAAGTTGCGTGAGTTTTGAGGAGTTGCCAGCTCCAACTATCATTTTAACATGCAAAATACAAACGTAGCTTACGATAGCAAAGTGGAGGGTGAAATTATTGTCACTCAAGCGGATGCTGTCATTAATTGGATTCGTAAGCACTCTGTCTGGCCGATGCCGATGGGTCTTGCATGCTGTGCCATCGAACTGATGGCGGTGGGAGCTTCGCGCTTTGACATTTCCCGTTTCGGGATGGAAGTGATGCGTTTCTCGCCTCGTCAGGCTGATTGCATGATCGTATCGGGCACAGTGACCTATAAAATGGCTGAGGTCATACGTCGTATCTATGAGCAGATGGCGGAGCCTAAATGGGTCGTCGCTATGGGTGCATGTGCCAGCACGGGCGGTATGTATCGCTCTTATGCTACTTTACAGGGGGTAGATCGTATTATCCCCGTTGATGTTTATGTCAGTGGTTGCCCTCCTCGTCCGGAGGCATTGCTGGATGCGATGATCAAATTGCAGGACAAGATTGGCCGGGAACGTTCGGTCAAGAACTTGACCGCCCGAAATGCCAAGCCCACGAAAGAGGGCAGCCTCGCCTTGGCTGGAGCAGGAAAGGAAAGCTAAACCATGGTCGAGAGCGAGTTTGCTCAATTGAAAGAGCGTTTTGATTATTTGTCGGCGCGCCAATCTGTCGACCATTCGGCTGTGGACTGTCCTGCGGATAAGCTCGTTGAGTTTTGTACTGTTTTGCGTGACAGCTTGGGCTTCGACCTATTGGTCGATGTCACTGCGGTGGACTGGGATGCGCAAAGCCCACGTTTCACTGGAATTTACCACTTGCTCTCGACCACCAAGCACGAGTATTTGCGTATCGCTGCGGACTGCGAAGACGACATTAAGCCAAGTCTGCCTTCGCTCTGTGGGGTCTTCGCGGCGGCTAATTGGCATGAGCGTGAGACTTATGATCTGATGGGTATTTATTACGATGGGCATCCTGATCTGCGCCGCATTTTAATGTGGGACGAATATCCCTACCACCCTTTGCGTAAGGACTTCCCACTTGCTGGAATCGAAGTGCCGCTACCAGCGGACGATGTGGCTGAGGCGACAGGCGTGGCCGTCTTACCTGCGCCCATGATGGGTGGCCCCTTCGTCTCATCTGCCGATGGCCCCATGAGTCAAACAGAGCCAAGCGCTCGGGACGAGAGCTGGACAGAGCAAGAGGAGAAACCAACGGAGTAATTTTTTAGATATGGCGACGACCACAAAAGAAATTTCGATCGGCGATCTTGGTGCTCGCAGCAGTGCGCATGAGAGCGAACTTCAAGGTGAGACTATGGCGCTCAACGTCGGGCCTTCGCACCCAACGACACATGGTGTACTTCGACTTAAGATGCAACTCGATGGCGATGTCGTCAAAAGCTGTGACCCCGTGCTCGGCTATCTCCATCGTGGAGATGAAAAGATCGCCGAGAATATGACTTACAATCAATTCGTGCCGTACACGGATCGACTGGACTACCTGGCTCCGCTAGCAAATAACGTCGCCTATGCGATGGCCGTTGAAAAACTCGCCAAATTGGAGGTGCCTGAGCGCTGTGAGGCCATCCGTGTGCTCTGCTGTGAACTGGCGCGGGTTTCCTCGCACCTACTCGGCGTCGGCGTTTACGGTATGGATGCGGGCGCATGGACAGTCTTCATGTATACTTTTACGGAGCGTGAAAAACTCTACACGCTTTTTGAGGAACTAACTGGTGCGCGTTTCACTACAAGTTATACGCGTATTGGTGGTGTCGCGCGTGACATCCCAGACGGCTGGCTCGGCCGAGTGCTTGAGTTCTGTAAGGGCGTTTTGCCTGTGCTTGATCAAGTCGACAAACTGCTGACGCGTAACCGCATCTTTATGGATCGCACTGTCGGCATCGGTGCGATCTCGAAAGAGGACGCCATTACTTACGGTTTGACGGGGCCTAATCTTCGGGCCAGTGGCATTGATCTCGATCTGCGTAAGGACAAGCCTTACCTTGGTTATGAGAAGTTCGATTTTGAAGTGCCCGTCGGCACCACTGGTGACTGTTACGACCGTTACCTTATGCGTGCTGAAGAGATTCGCCAGAGCGTCAATATTATCCGACAGTGTATCGATCAATTCCCAGAGGGTAGCTACTATGCTGAGGATGCGAAGAAGATCTTCGCTCCGCAAAAAGCCAAAGTGCTCACCAGTATGGAAGAGTTGATCCAAAACTTCATGATCGTGACTGAGGGACCACAAATTCCCGCTGGAGAGGTCTACTTCGAAGCGGAGAATCCCAAGGGTGCCCTAGGCTTCTTTATTGTATCTAAGGGTGGCGGTGTTCCTTACCGCCTAAAGATTCGAGGTCCGTCTTTCTGTAACCTAAGTATTCTTAATAAACTAATCCCCGGGCACTATCTGACTGACATTACTGTGATCCTTGGTTCGCTCGACTTTGTGATGGGAGAATGTGACAGATAGAAAAGTTTACGTACTGAGAATTTGAAACTCTGAAATGATTAGTTTAAAAGCAGAAACAATCGAGAAGATCGACAAGCTCGTGCCTCGCTACCCGACCGTTCGAAGTGCCGCACTGCCGCTTTGCCATTTAGTGCAAGAAGATCTCGGTTACCTTTCACGCGAGTCAATTGAATGGATCGCTGAGCGACTTAAGCTTCAGCCAATTAACATTCAAGAGCTGGTTACTTTCTACCCTATGCTCCGGACCGAGCCTACTGGCGAGTATCATGTTCGTGTTTGCAGGACGCTACCATGCGCCCTAGCGGGGGCTTATCAAACTTGCAGAAGCTTCGAAAAAGAGTTTGACTGTAAAGTCGGCCACACTAGCGAAGACGGCTTAGTCACACTAGGATTTGTCGAGTGTCACGCCGACTGTGGCAAAGGCCCTGTCGTTATGGTGGGCGAAGACGAATATACTGATATCAATCCTAAAAAAGCCGTCGAAATGGCTGCCAAAATGAAGAGTGGTGAACTCTCCAAAGGGCTTTAAAACACCCGCAACTATAAATCTCTAATTTCCCAATATGTCACAACAAGAAACCAGGTTAATTTTCAAACACATCGACGAGCAGGGTTACACTAACGATATCGATTGCTACGTCAAAAACGGCGGCTACGAGCAACTCAGGAAAGCCGTAACTATGCAGCCAGAAGATATCTGCGCCGAAGTGCTTACTTCAGGTCTACGTGGTCGGGGTGGTGCTGGTTTCCCAGCGGGAATGAAGTGGAAGTTCCTTGATCGTAAGTCGGGCAAGCCTATCTACCTTATTTGTAATGCCGATGAGTCCGAACCTGGCACTTTTAAAGACCGCCAGATCATCCACCAAGATCCGCATCAGCTTATCGAGGGAATGATTTGCACTGCTTTTGCCATTCAGGCCAAGCTTGCCTTTATCTACATTCGCGGTGAATTTTTTGAGGGATACAAAATCCTCGAACGCGCGATCGAAGAAGCACGCAAAAAGAATTTTCTCGGCGATAACATTCTCGGCTCTGGTTATTCATGCGACATCATCGTGCACCGCGGTGCAGGTGCTTACATTTGTGGCGAAGAAACCGGTCTGATCGAATCACTCGAAGGTTTCCGAGCGAATCCACGCATCAAGCCTCCATACTTTCCAGCGGCACTCGGCGCCTATCAATGCCCAACGATTGTGAATAACGTGGAGACGCTTTGTGATGTGAAACACGTCATCGAAATGGGCGGTGAGAGCTTTGCCAAAATTGGCACACCAGGCAACACTGGCACACGTATCTGGTGCGTATCTGGCCACGTGCAAAAGCCCGGCTATTATGAGTTCGCTTGCGCGGACATCACGCTTGGGCAACTCATCTACGATATATGCGGAGGGCTCAAACCAGGACGTAAGCTCAAGGCTGTCATACCTGGCGGCTCTTCGTCTAAGATCCTTCGCGCTGACGAACGCTTTATTGGAAAACTTAAAGATGGCACTGAGTACGACTGGGGAATTGAGGATATCCCGATGGACTTTGATAGTCTAATGGCCGTTGGATCGATGTCTGGATCGGGTGGGGTTATCGTGATGGATGACACCACAGACATGGTCGAAGCACTCGCTAACATTAATTATTTTTACGCTCATGAAAGCTGTGGTCAATGTACTCCATGCCGCGAGGGTGTTCCCTGGATGCGCAAAGTTACCCAGCGAATGCTCGACGGCGAAGCTCGCGAAGAAGATGCAGACTTGCTTAAATCCATAGCTGACCAAATAGCTGGGCGTACGATTTGTGCTTTTGGTGAAGCTGCTTCATGGCCTGTGCAAAGTTTTATCGCTAAGTTCAAAGACGAATTCGTCGAAAAGGCTCAAGAGCAAGCCGCTCGCCGTAAAGAGGGTAAAGAAACTGCCGAGACGACGACACTTATTTAGAGCATGAAGATCGAGAGCATAGTCGAAAACGTTACTATCAATATTGATGGTCAAGATGTCGAAGTTCCCAAAGGGATCAACATCATCGAAGCCGTGAAGATGGTCGGCAAGGGCAAGGAGGTCCCTCACTACTGTTACCATCCGAAGCTCTCAATCGCGGGCAACTGCCGCATGTGCATGGTGGAGATGGGCATGCCAATGCGCGACCGCGCTACGGGGGAAGCGGTATTAGAAGAGGACGGCACGCAAAAAATTGCTTGGATGCCGAAGCCGACGATCGGTTGTGCGACAAATGCATCACCAGGCATGCATATCCTAACAGGATCGGAGATGGTTAAGGAGTCGCGCAATGGTGTGACGGAATTTCTTCTGATCAATCACCCGCTCGACTGCCCAATTTGTGACCAAGCAGGGGAGTGCCGCCTGCAAGAATTTTCAGCTGAGCATGGTCGTGGCTACAGTCGTTTCATCGAAGATAAAAATGTTAAACCCAAGCGTAGCCGCTTAGGCCCAAACGTCACACTGGATGATGAGCGTTGTATTCTTTGTTCACGTTGCGTGCGTTTTAGTAAGGAAATAGCGGGTGACGATGTGCTCGGCTTTGTCGATCGCGGTACTTACTCGACCTTGACTTGCTACCCCGGTAAAGAGCTTTCGCATAACTATTCGCTCAACACGGTAGACATCTGTCCGGTTGGCGCTTTGACGAGCACTGATTTTCGCTTCAAAATGCGTGTTTGGTTTCTGAAGCGGACACACAGTATTTGCACCGAAAGTAGTGTCGGTGCGAATACCGAGATATGGAGTCGAGAAGGTAAGATTTACCGGATCACGCCACGCCGTAATGACTACGTGAACGACACTTGGATGACCGATACGGGTCGCGCACTCTACAAAGAGATCGATTCTGAAGATCGTCTGATTCATTATAGCATCGAGGGTGTGCACAAAGCTTACGACAAGGCTGTGGTCGCTGCAACTGAGCTGTTGAAGTCGGGTAAGGTCGCAATGGTCGGTTCCGCACGCAGTTCAGTCGAAGAACAGTTTTTTTACAAGGCGATCGCCGAGCTTAGTAGAGCCAAGGTTTTCCTCGTCAGTCATCTCGGCGACGGCGACGGACTCTTGCAGTCTGAAGATCGTACACCAAATTTACGTGGAGCACTTCTCACGGGTCTGATCAGCGAGTTGCCATCTGAAAATCTCGAAGCACTCGCACGGGATATTAATTCTGGTGCGGTCAAGACCATCCTTGCCGTGAACGAAGATCTTACAGATCTGGGTATTAGCAAAGATGTCTTGGCTAAGGTCAAAGTCATTTACGTCGGAAGCCACGCCAACCGAACTAGTGAGGTCGCCAACATTGTATTGCCATCACTCATGGTTTTTGAAAAGGACGGTTCTTTCATTAATCAAAGCTTCCGTATCCAACGCTTTAAAGCTGCAATACCTGGGCCTCGAGGTGTCCAGTCCGACTTCATGGTGCTCGAAAAGATCGCCGCAGCACTAGCGGGAGAGAAGGCTACAGCAATCACCATCGACTCAGTGTGGGAGCGAATGACGGCGACAATTGATCAGCTTAGTGACTCCCTTCGCTGGCATTCATTGCCAGAAGAGGGTGTTGCCCTCGATGCCACCGCCTTCCTCAATCTAGGCTTCGTCGAAACTAAGAATCTCAAATACGATCCTGTTGCGTTTAGGGAAGCGCACGCTGCTCTCGCAGAGGTCTGAGTAACTGGATAATTCTAATATGGAACTTTTAGACGCATTTCTGCCTTATTTGCTTCCGATTTTTTATGCAGTCGCCATGATATCAGTTTTTATGGGGCTTTGTAGCTACTCTGTACTCGCCGAGCGTAAAGTATGCAGTTGGATTCAGGGACGTGTTGGTCCTAATCGCACTCGCTTGCCACTTTTGGGCCATATCCCGATTCTTGGAAATCTTCTGACTGGGCTCGGCATCTTCCAACCTGCTGCTGACGGTCTAAAGTTTCTATTTAAAGAGGAAATAGTGCCAGGGCATGTCAATAAATTCTATTATATGCTGGCGCCGGTCCTTGCACTGGCACCTGCGCTGACTACTATGGTCGTGCTGCCTTTTGGCCGTTACGTCGATGCCGATGGTATCACCCAGCCGCTCGTTCTAGCTAATGTTGACCTTGGCATGTTGATCATTCTCGGCATCTCTTCGCTGGGTGTCTACGGTATCGTTTTAGCTGGCTGGGCATCCAATAGTAAATATCCCTTCCTCGGCGGCATCCGTGCTTCCGCACAGATGATCTCCTATGAGCTCGCGATGGGCTTAGCGCTTTTGCCTGTCTTTATGTGGGCAGCCACTCCGGGCTCGGATTACGGCATGAGCCTCTTTGGTGCCGTCCAATCGCAACAGACGCTTTGGCTCTTTATCTGGCAGCCACTTTCGGCACTCATCTTTCTCGTGGCGCTCTTTGCAGAAACAAATCGGCTGCCTTTTGATATGGCAGAGTCCGAGACCGACCTAGTCGGCGGCTTCCACACCGAATATGGCTGTTTTAAATTCGGTCTATTCTTCGTCGCAGAATACGCTCATGTTATTATGGGTTCAGCGCTCTTCGTATTACTTTTCCTCGGAGGTTGGAACTTTCTACCTGGGTTAGCTGACCCTTGGGGCGAAAGTTTAATTGGCTCACTGCTATCGATCGCTTGGTTTACGACCAAGGTTTTCTCCATGATCTTCTTTTTTATCTGGATGCGCTGGACGCTTCCGCGCTTCCGTTATGACCAAGTCATGTCGCTCGGTTGGAAGATTCTACTTCCACTCGCAGTTGGTAATCTGGTGTTTAACACCATCATCATCGTTCTCTACGACACATTCACCCGCTAATTACTATGGCTAAGACTAAAGTTCTCGAGCGTAAGCCTCTGACCCCCATGGAAAAGACTTTCCTCCCGCAGATTGTATCGGGTCTGAAAACAACTTTCGGCACAATGATGCAAAAGGACGTGACCCTACAGTATCCAGAAGAGCGTCCAAACATACCTGATAATTATCGTGGCGTGCCTACCTTGGTCAAAGACCCCAACGGACGCGAAAAATGTGTTTCTTGCCAACTTTGTGAGTTCGTTTGCCCGCCCAAAGCGATTCGCATGACACCTAGCGAGATTGAAGCTGAAGCTGATCCAGAACGCGCTCATGTCGAAAAAGCTCCAAAGGAATTTGATATTAACATGCTCCGCTGCATCTACTGCGGCCTCTGCCAAGAGGTCTGCCCCGAAGAGGCGATCTTTCTGCAGGATGTTTTCTCACTCTCTGGGTACAGTCGTGAGGAGATGATCAATAACAAAGAAAAACTCTACGAACTTGGCGGAACGCTACCCGACCAACACGGCAAGTGGGATAAAAAGAAAGCCGCTGAGCAATCGGGTAACGCGCATTAATTTTTATTTCATGACCGACACCCTCTTTTACGTATTTGCAGCGATTACGCTGATCTCGGCTCTCCTCATGGTGGTGAGTCCGAACGCCGTGAACGGTGCCATTTGCATGATCATCTGTTTTGTGACAACGGCAGCGCTCTTTGTCTTACTTGAGGCTTACTTCCTCGCAGTCATTCAAGTCTTAGTTTATGCGGGCGCGGTTATGGTGCTTTTTCTTTTTATCATCATGTTGCTGGATGTGAACAAAGATACCAGCGACCTTTTGAAGGATAAGATGACCCTAGGCGCATCTATTACCGGTTTCACTCTCTTAGTGATCTTGACTTTTTCTGTTTTTGCAGGAGGTCAGCATTTACCTGAAACTCCTTTACTTCCTGTCATGGAAAACCCAACAGGTGAGGGCGCCGGCATCCCATTCACTACCTCGGCTAAATCTTTCGGTTACAGTTTATTTGCCAAATACATGTTACCTTTTCAAGTAACTGGCTTTCTTCTGCTCGCAGCCATGATCGGCGTCATCGTAGTTTCGAAAAAACACTCTGAAAATTCCTAATTCTCTATGACTGTCGGTTTAAACGCTTTTATCCTTGTCGCTGGTTTGCTCTTCGCAATTGGCATGTTTGGGGTGATTCTTCGCAAGAATACGCTGGTCATTTATATGTCCCTTGAGCTCATGCTCAATGGGGTGATTCTCGCACTTGTCGCATTTTCACGTTATAACGGCACGATGGATGGCAATCTGTTTGTCTTTTTCATAATTACCGTGGCTGCTGCTGAAGTGGCCCTCGGCCTCGCTATCATAGTAGCGCTCTTCCGACTGCGCCAGTCCGTGATGGTCGATCAACTCACCTCCTTGAGTCGCTAGAAATATGACTCCCACTCAGTCACTTCTCGTCGTAATCTTTGCGCCCTTGCTCTCTGCAGTAATAATCTCCTTTTTCTGTCGCCAACGTCACAGCCTTGCCGCAGTGATTTCCGTCACCGCTGCAGGTGCGATCCTTGCCTTCAGTCTTTTAGCCATTTTATCTAAGGGCACAGATGTGGTTACCGCCAGTTCAGCTTGGTTGCATTTTGGTGACTTTGAGGTCAATAAAGGCTTTTTTTTCGATGACGTCGCCAAGACGATGCTCATCATGGTGGCCTTAGTAGGCTTCTTGATCCATGTCTTTAGCCTCGGCTACATGGCGGATGATCCTGCGCGGGGACGTTACTTCGGGGGTCTTTCGATTTTCATGTTTTCCATGCTTGGCATCGTATTGGCAGACAATTTGATCATGATTTTTGTCTTCTGGGAGCTGGTTGGCTTTAGTTCCTACATGCTGATCGGTCATTACTTTAATAGCGATGAGGCTGCGGCGGCATCGAAGAAGGCATTTATCGTTAACCGTATCGGAGATCTCGGTTTCCTCGTTGGAATTGTCTATGCCTACTGGCATTTCGGTACTACTAATCTAAGCGGGATGGGTAGCTACGTTGCGAGTAATCCCGATTTGGTCAAAGTCTCTATTGCTGCGCTCCTGATGTGCGGTTTCATCGGTAAGTCCGCGCAGTTCCCTTTGCATGTTTGGTTGCCGGATGCGATGGCGGGTCCCACGCCTGTCTCCGCTCTGATTCACGCTGCGACCATGGTCGCAGCAGGTGTTTACTTCCTTATCCGGATTGAATTCCTCTTCCCGCAGGAAGTGCTTACTCTAATTACATGGTTGGGTGCCTCTGTTGCAGTTTACGCAGGTTTCTGCGCCTACGGGCAGAATGATATCAAGAAAATCCTCGCCTATTCAACGCTGTCGCAGCTCGGCTACATGTCGGCGGCATTCGGTCTAGGCTTCCCAGGCGTGGCGCTCTTCCACTTGATTACTCATGCCTTCTTTAAAGCGCTCCTCTTCCTCGGTGCGGGTTCCGTTATTCACGGCTGCCACCATGAGCAGAATATTTTCAAGATGGGTGGCCTTTTCAAGAAGATGCCCATTACGGCGATCACTTTCTTGATCGGCACATTAGCGCTCTGTGGTGTTTACGGACTGTCCGGGTTCTTCTCCAAGGACGCTATCTTGATTGCGGGTGGTTTAGGCAATGCGCCAATATTCTATTTGCTGACATTGGGTGCCTTCATGACGGCTGGCTACATGGGCAGGCTATTCTGGATCGCCTTTCTTGGTCAGCCCAATTCTGATTGTGCATCGCACGCTAAAGAGAGTCCACCCACTATGCTAGTGCCTCTGATCGTGCTGGCAGTGCTTTCTGTCGCCGGTGGTTGGATGGGCTATTGGCCTGATTTTCTCGGCGGGCTAATCAAGGATAACCTTGATCACCTGCACCAAATGGATCATTACGATGCCATGCATAAGAAGGTTCTGCTATTCGGTTCTGCCGCATGGATCGTTGGTCTATTAGTTTCCTTCTTCTTCTACGGTGCGGGTGCTAAGGAAGATCGCCTCGAGAAGAGGGCGGCTCCTATTTACGGTTTTCTACGTTCACGCCTTTGGTTCGATGAAGCATATGACTTCTATGTTGAAAAGGTTCAGCAACGCTTTGCGCTCTTACTCAACTTCATTGACGTCTTTGTGATCAAAGGTGTCCTCGTTCGAGGAAGCGCAGGTATCGTCGGCCTTGTTGGGATGTGTTCACGCTCGCTCCACGATGGCAACCTTCATAGCTACGTTTATTGGTTTCTCGCAGGTCTCATCCTACTCTGGGCGGTCGCTTCAGGACTACTATAGTATAAAATTTAGTTTGTGATGGGTAACCTAGAAGCAAGTTCACTCTGTCTCCTCGTATCGATCCTTGCGCCGATTCTCGTGGGCCTTGTGCTTATCTGTGGTTCACGTTTTAGCGTGAACTCGATGCGTGCTCTGAGCGTCTTTGGTTTCGGTTTACCATTGATGATCGGTATCATGCTTTACGGTCTCTTTGATCCGTTACTGGCGGGTGAGTATAACTTTGAGCTACGTTTGCCGACGGGGCTGGAAAGCATCGGGATCTACTTACACTTAGGTTTGAACGGTATTTCGATGCCGCTCTTTCTACTTGCAGGTATGGTCGGTCTTGCGACGGGTCTTTACGCCATGAATTCCAAAGCTGAGCGACTGCATCTCTACCTTGCACTGCTACTTTTTATGCTTGGCGGCCTCATGGGCACCTTTGCTTCGATCGATGTTTTCTTCTTTTACTTCTTCCACGAGTTTGCTCTTATCCCGACTTTCTTGATGATCGGTATTTGGGGGGGCGCGGGTCGTCGTGTTGCGGCCATCGAGATGACGATTTATCTCACGCTCGGTGCATTGCTTTCACTACTTGGACTGATAGCGCTCTATGTGCAATGTGGAGTGGATTCATTCTCTTTGTTGGAGCTTCGTAATTACCTCTCCTCTCAAGCACTTAGTGAAACGGTGCAGAATAATATCTTTGCGCTACTGCTATTTGGTTTCGGCATCTTGGTTTCGCTTTTTCCATTCCACAGCTGGGCACCCAAGGGCTACGCTGTCGCACCGACGGGTGCAGCCATGCTTCATGCTGGAGTGTTGAAAAAGTTTGGTCTTTACGGCCTCTTACAAATTACTGCGCCTTTGCTCCCTTCAGGTGCCGAACATTGGTTCCCTTGGATCGTTTGGCTGGCGCTGGGTAACATCATTCTGATCGGGCTCGTCACAATGGCACAAAAGGATCTTAAGATGATGCTCGGTTACAGCTCGGTCATGCACATGGGCTACGCCTTCCTAGGGATTGCTTGTTTTTCTGTAGTCGGAGTGGGTGGGGCGCTTCTTATGATGGTGGCGCATGGATTGTCCGTGGCGTTGCTCTTCATGCTATCGACCTGCGTTTACCATCGCAGCCAGACTTTTGATCTTTCCTCGATGGGCGGCCTCGCGACCAAGGCTCCCGTGCTGGCTGGCTTTTTCGTGGCCGCCACTATGGCTAGTATTGGTTTACCCGGTTTCGGTAATTTCTGGGGTGAGTTCACCATCTTTGTGGCGCTCGCTGAAACGGATATGACTAAGTGGATCGTGGCACCTGCTGCCATCGGTATCGTTATCTCCGCGATCTACGGCTTGCGTGCTGTTTCCAATATTTTCTTTGGTCAAGCTAAAGATTCTTTTAAAGCGCGCTTAGAAAGTGGTCAGGTCACCGATCTGCAGCCCTTCGAGAAATTACCGGCATGCCTTTTAATTGGCGGCCTCTTGCTGACGGGTATCTTTCCTCGCATAATTTCAGACGATGCCAACCGCGAATTGGCGGTGCTTTACCCGTATGAGCAAAGTAATCTAACTGCCATCGAATCGGTAATCTTGCCCGCCGAGGCGGACGCTCCCAAAGAGGTGGCACACTAATGAACGAACTTCTCATCGAATTTCTTGGTGGTTTCACCAAGACCAATCAATGGTCAGCTATCCTTCCCGAGATCATGCTCGGTGTGCTTGCGCTCGCACTGCTCGGGGCGGAGATGGCCTTGCCTAAAAATAAACAGACGCTCATTCCTCGTCTTGC
>CESN01081556.1_pt1 | contig 15845 bp, 12 predicted proteins | sample 531181 | NCBI WGS metagenome assembly CESN01 (sample SAMEA2621990, study PRJEB7988) | marine metagenome | isolation source: saline water (ENVO:00002010), including
TCAATAGAGATCGAAAAGTTGTACAACCTGGTTTGCTCATTAGAATCCCAAGAGGTCGAGGATTGGTTGATTGAGCAACTTCAATCACTAGATGAGGGGGCCTTGATTCATGTCGCCTGCAATGCTAAAACTTCACTTAGATTGAAGAATGAATGCTACAAAAGAATGCAGGATATGGGTGGTGAAGCTTGGGATAACTCGTCTATGCGCGCCGTTGAAGTATTCGCTCAAAATCTTGAGCTTAGGAGATTGAGTAAAATCTTGACTAGCAATGATATCGCCCCAATCGCTCATCCTTATGAGGCGCTGTTGTCTTATCACATCTTAGCTACCAATAGTGAACAGGATTTGTGGGAAAAGTTTGTTGAGATAAGAAACCTGGCTCTGACGTCAATACATAGCACTGATCCACCAAGTTATCTCACCCCAATGTCACAGAATCTGATTATGTTAATGGAAGGTAATAAGGCAGATGACAAGCCGTTTACAGTGCTGCCAAAAAAAGCCTATCAAGCACTAAAGCAGGCTAGAAATGCCCTTAAAGACGGTGGTACAGGTATCGCCTCGAAAACCCACATTGAACATCTCCTCAAAAGTTTAGAGCAGGCAGAATTATCCATATTGGAAGAGAATTTGCTATCTGTGCTTATCAAAACTCTGAAATTAAATCAGGCCACAATATCATTGCAACACGGTGAATCAGGCAGTGATATACTGGCGATTCTAAATGAGCTAGTTGTTGGCATAGACATTCCAACAAGGTTAGTGCGTTCGGTTAGACAGTTGGTATTTGATTATGACATTGGGTTGTCAGAGCTAGTAACTTGGTATCAGAAGAACGATCCATTATCACCTTGGCACACATTAGCAAGAGCAGCGCTATTTGCTCAAAGCAATGATGAGTTAAACGCTGCAAGAGAATACCGTCGAGTAGCAGAGAGTGGAGCATTTGACTTTGAAAATTCTATGGTTCTCTATCGAAAATCTATAATTCACCTCGCACATGCCGAGCAGTGGAGTGAGGCAGTTGATTTATTGGACAACCAACCAGCGTTGAGGACAGCAATCACCAAACGATTCCAGTTGTATCTTAGAGTATCTTTTACTGCTAGTAATCAGAGAACCAACGATGCAACCAACCTGCTGAAGGAGTTTGTTCGACGCTCAAGAGAGGTTGAGGAAGAAAATATCGAAGGGGAATTAATCAGGAAGCATATTTCGTATTTTGCTGAAGACGAATTGGATAGCTTACGCAATTATCCATTCGAGCATTCGAGGATATTACCAGCAGAACCATTTTCGGGCCGCGTTACGGCTGCGTTAAATTCAATCCAGCGTAATAAACGTAGAACAAGGCATGGTTTTGATGGTCGATTTCGTAACGAGATGTTGCAAACTCCGCCCTCAATAATGGCGCTCTATGATATTGCAAAGGATTCAGCAGAAAAAAATCCAATTGAAGGATTAATGTATCTTGAGAGGGCGCAAAACTCGGGTAAATTTTCGACCTCTGATATGAAACGTCTGTTTGATGCAGAACGCAGTCTCTTTGCAACTCACAAGAGAGACATCCCGAACTCTGCTCGTCGCTATTTGAAAAATTTGGCTTTGCCACCATTGGTGATTGTGGATACCAACATTCTAGTTGACGCTCTGGTGGATAAGATCGCACAAAATCTGGAATTAGCCAGTGAGACTAGCCTCGATTCTTTCGAGCATGACAACTTCCACAAGGTCTTACTCAGCCGGGCAAATGCTGGTAGAATTAATCTATGGTTACCATCGATAGTAAAGCACGAAATCACCGAAATCAGTAAGCGTCACGGCAGGCTACGAGCCAAATTCCAGTCATCACTAGTCAAGCCAGAAGTGTTAGACTCCGTATTTGATGATAAGAAAATTGCTCGTTTGGTCGATGAAATAATTCAAGAATTCAACCGATGGAAACCATTTGACGTCCATCTGGAAAGCGAGGCTGGTGAGGCCGAATATACCGAGCAGATTACAAATTTCCTCAGGGAATTCGTCGAAATTTATGAAGAGCTTACAGAAATGAAGTCGGCTAGAGACAAAAAGCAGAAACGAACTACAATCGGTAAGAATTCTGTATTTCCGGAAGAGGCCGACCGCAAAATAATGGCCATAGTCAAACTCCTAGCCTCCCAATCGATTGAGGGTTTGGGTAGTATCTTGATTGCAACTAGGGACGGAGATTTCACTCTTACTGCAAGAGCATTCGAGGAACGTTTTGGTTATGGAATAGTCAAGAACAGTAAAATGCTTAATTCATGGCTGTCATGATTTCCGTGGCAATTTAGTTTTGATGGAGTTTACTACATCTCACATGTGCGAGATTACAGCATCACCAAATTCGCTACACTTCAGCAATTCAGCATCACTCATGAGTCTCTCAAAGTCATATGTTACGGTCTTGGCGGAAATAGCACCTTCCATACCCTTGACAATTAGGTCCGCAGCCTGTGACCACCCCATGTGTCGTAACATCATCTCAGCACTAAGAATAACACTGCCGGGGTTCACCTTATCTTGTCCTGCATATTTTGGTGCAGTACCGTGAGTCGCCTCAAAGATAGCGATTCCAGTATCATAGTTGATATTAGCACCGGGTGCAATGCCAATACCACCAACCTGAGCTGCTAAAGCATCTGATATGTAATCCCCGTTTAGATTCATTGTAGCAAGCACTGAATATTCAGCCGGCCGGGTAATAATCTGCTGCAGCATAGCATCAGCAATCACATCCTTTACCGTAATCACAGTTCCCGTAATGGGGTTAGTGAATGTACACCACGGGCCACCATCTAACTCAGTTGCACCAAATTCTTTCTTGGCTAATTCGTAACCCCAATCTCTGAATCCACCCTCAGTGAATTTCATGATGTTTCCTTTGTGAACTAGGGTGACAGAATCTTTGTCATTGTCTACTGCATATTGTAAAGCAGCTCTGACGATTCGGGCAGTTCCTTCTTGTGAAATTGGTTTTATGCCAATACCGGAGGTCTCAGGAAATCTAATCTTATCAACCCCCATATCATTTTGTAGAAAATCAATTAATTTTCTAACCCCTTCAGTACCGGCTTCCCATTCAATTCCTGCATAAACATCTTCGCTATTTTCTCTAAAAATAATCATATCAACATCTTGGGGCGCTCTGACGGGTGAAGGAGTCCCGTCATACCACCGAACTGGCCTGACACAGGCAAAAAGATCTAACTTTTGTCTGAGTGCAACATTGAGGGATCGAATGCCACCGCCTACTGGTGTTGTTAATGGTCCTTTAATTGACACTAAACCGTTCCTCATCGCATCGAGTGTTGCCTCAGGTAACCATTCACCGGTGTTGGTAAAGGCTTTTTCTCCAGCCAAGACTTCAACCCAATGTATTTGCTTCGTTCTAGTATATGCTTTGGCAACAGCAGCATCAACCACTTTAATCATTACCGGGCTAATGTCAACCCCAATACCATCGCCTTCGATATAATGGATAATTGGATTATTTGGTACGTTAAGTGTGCCATTTCCTAATGTGATTGTCTCGGCTGCCATTCGACTCAGTTAACCCCACAAGGATTCCCTTCAATAATGAACCGCACATCGGAGTATCATGCGAGGACGCGTTGAGTGGAAAGGTGGCTCTAGAGTCGACTGTTTTAATGAATCAGGGAATAAATTAGAGATTGATTGGAACGGCGGTCCATCGCCAGTCCAAGTTACGCTACAAATGATTGGTGCTTGTTCGCTTGCGGATATTCAAACCGGCTTGAAAGATAGAAAGGTAGAGAAAATCTGGATAGAGTTAGACGCTGAGCGGGCTGAGTCAGCACCACGTATTTTTACTAAAGTGAACATGGTGTATCATATCGAAGGTGAGGCGCCAATAAAGTTAGTAGAGCGATTAGTTCACAAAAGTCACGAGACCTACTGTAGCGTATCGAATATGTTTAACTCAACAGTCGAGTTTACTTCAAGCGTTGTTGTTAATGGTGAAACTCGTTGATGACAATGCTTGCATAGCTTTTGTTAACATGTCAATGAGAATGTCATGCAATGGTATCCAACTACTGGGTATTGATTTGGGCGCGGATTCTAGTTTTAGGATATTATTTTCTGACTTAATCTTGGCATATGGTCTAACGGGACCAGAGCCATCAACATCAATAATTACTGAGATTTCATATTCATTCTCAGATTTCGTGACCTTTGCAGTGCTAGGGTTTAGTTTGGCGGTGCCTGGAACATTGCTGATTATTTCTTTACCTTCTGAGGATTGCAATTCTTGCTTGACAAGGATTTCGAGTAACTCGCTAATCGTCTCGTCCGGTAGCGTGAAGGTCGGAAGCTCATCGACTGAATTTACTAAGATATCATCAGGATGATGACCGATCTCTTCATCATCGGCAAGCAAAATTGCAAGATTTTCGTTCTGCTGTATTTTCATGCTACTAGCACTCGCTGTTTGGTATTTACCTGATACTCCTAGTTCGGCAAATATATCAATTTCATCTGCGTCAAAGGAATCAGGTATTTCGAAGGCCCCATCATCAAACATAACCGATAATGTAAATCCATTATACTTAATGTGATGTTACTCCCTGTCGCGTTTTGCATCATGATACATTAATCTACTAGCGAGTTGAAAAGAGTCAAAGGTATCGAACTTTTGGGAGTGTTGTGACTAGTGTTATGAGGAGGCGGGTTGTAATATTGGCGCTAGCTAGTATATTCCTCCTATCACCACTCAATACAGTGGATAGCTTTCCCAACGGGGTCGGGGACGTTGGAAATGAGGGCTGTTTGTGTCACGGGGCTTCTAACTCTTACACAGAGATAAGCCTTATTGGGCTTCCCGAAAAATTTGCCTCGGCAACGAATTACAGTTTACAACTGACCTTGTCCAATGAACAAATATCACAACATAATCAATCCGCTCAAGGTGGGTTTAGAATAATATTAAACGAAGGCACGCTGTATTTTAATGAATCAGAAGGTGCAAAGTTGGGTGATGGTTGGACCCATCAGGAATCATCGAATCAACAAAGAATCTGGAATTTTTCTTGGCTATCACCTAATGATAATACGACAATGGCTAAATTCCTAATTTACGGCAACGCAGTAAACGGTAACGAACAGCAGACTGGTGACCACTGGAATAACGTGGAGTTATACATCCCGGGAGAACAGAATTTCGACCCAATACCGACGGAGACAAAAGCGGAACATGAATTAGAAATCTTTGACCGAACCATGTTAATTTCTGGGCTTGTCGCTTTGTTGTATATCTGTTACAGAATAATTAGAGATTAATTTACGAATTCAATGCTTTTATTTCTCAAAGCTCGCATTTGTCGATTCTCACCTGAGCCGTGAATCTGCTCGCTCTTTACTCCAGTCAACACCAACATTACTCTTATCTCATCACCTAGGTCATCATCGACCGCAGCACCCCAAATTATCTTTGCATGTGGTGAGATTTTATCCTGAATTATCTGAGCACATCTTTCAGCCTCTCCAAGGGTGAGGTTGGGCCCTCCAACTACGTTGATTAGTGCGCCCCTTGCGTCGCTGGTATCTAATTCTAATAATGGAGAATGCAAGGCCTCCAAGGTCGCTTCTTCGGCCCGATTTTGCGCCGATGAAGCACCTAATCCAATCATTGCAACGCCACTGCCTGACTTAATGACTGATTTTAGATCCTCAAAGTCGAGATTAACCATGCCGTCGGTAGTAAGCAATTCGGTAACTCCGGTTATCGACCGGACCAATAATTCATCTCCGACTCTGAATGCACTGGCGATTGGTAAATCCTTGACTCCTTCTATCTCTAGTAATCTTTCGTTTGGAATGACTAGTATTGTATCACAGTGTTCTCTAAGTCTCTCAAGACCCCATTCAGCATTCTGCTTACGCAGTGAACCTTCAGATTTGAATGGATATGTAACAACTGCAATTGTCATTGCTCCTTGTTGCTTGGCTAATCTTGCAATGTGGCCAGCGGCGCCTGTACCCGAACCGCCACCCATACCAGCGGTGATAATTGCTAATTGTGTATCATTAGTAATCCGTCGTAAAACCATCTCAGATTCAAGTGCAGCTGCTTCACCCTTAGTCGGATCTCCCCCTGCACCTCTGCCACGCGCAGTTCTACCAATCAATACTTTTTCATCGAGAGCAGACATTAGCAAGGCTTGAGCGTCGGTGTTTATTGCATAACCAGTAACATAACTATTGTCAAACAACCCTTCCTCTGCTAGTCTACTAACAGCATTACATCCAGCTCCACCAGCGCCATAAACCCTTATTCTGGGTTGCAATGATTCCAGCAGCGCTTTCAGTTCCTCCTCATTTCCCTGACCGGGTGGTATGTCACTGGGAGTAATCTTCACCTGCTCTTCTTCACTTAACTCTAAAACGCGGTCAATTAAATGGCGCATGTGATTAAGGTTGACCAACTATCTTTGAAGGTGCCGACGTTTTTGCTGAGTAAACCATCTATTTTACGATAGTTTACTATGAGCCAAGTTAATCTTTCAGACCCTCTTCTGTTACTTGATATACGCATTCTCCATCCGGCAGGTTTGGCGAATCGACTAATCTAGCAATTCTTCTACCGCCTTTGGCCTTTCTTAGATATAATCTGAACGTGCTTGCGTGTGCTAAAACGTGCCCACCAATCGGCTTTGTTGGGTCTCCCCACATTGCGTCTGGCTTCGAATGAACTTGATTGGTTACGAGTACTAATGCATTGTTAATATCTGCTAACTGCTTCAACTCCTTCAGATGTTTGTTGAGCTTCTGCTGTCTGTTAGCAAGCATACCACGGCCAATGAACTCAGCTCTAAAGTGACTGGTCAATGAGTCTACAATAATCATTTTTACATTTAGGCCCTTACTCATGCGTTTAATCTCATCAACCAGTAGCATCTGATGTGCAGAGTTGTATGCTCTTGCAACGTGGATTCTCGCTAATACTTGTTCTGGATCTAAATCAAGCCCTCTCGCCATTTGAGTTATTCTTTCTGGCCTAAAGGTATCCTCTGTGTCGATATAAAACACATCACCGTCAAAACCACCAATCTCAACGGGTAGCGTGCAATTGACAGCCAGTTGGTGGCCAATTTGGGTTTTTCCACTACCAAAGGCACCATACACTTCTACTAGGGCTTGGGTTTCAAACCCGCCACCGAGTAGGTCATCGATTGATTGAACTTTCGAGGATAACTTTTGTACTTCCTTTCTCCGCTCTAAAAGCGCACCGCCAGAAACGAATCCACCAATGTTGGCCATCTTCTTAGCTGCAGCGATAATCTTTCCCGCAACAGATTCACCAATTTCAGCCTGTTCTGCTAAGTCTGCTGGAGACATAACTGCTAGTGATAACAAGTCGTCAAAACCCGCTTCACGTAGTTTTTCCGCGGTTGCTGGGCCAACACCTGGTAAGTCCTCTATTTTCGCTTCTGGCTCTTCTTCATCAGCGGTCATCATTAACACCGTGTCCTCCAGAGGGTCTTCATTCTTTTCAATCTCAATTTTAGTTTTCTTGCCTGCTTTGGTCGCCATTTCGCTTCACTTCCATAACACCTGAATCAACATCAGTATATGAAGAAACTAAACACGGATGTAGAGTCGACAACATAGAAATTAGTTATAAATTTGCAAAACCTTCGACAGACTGCGGCTTAGAAAATCACTTTAACCTTCAAATTTACCTGAGATAAAAGTGAAGTCAGCAAACGAGTAGACTATTGATTTTCGATTGGTAATGGATTTGGACTACTTTCCTCATCATTATAATTAATCGTGACATCATGGTCGATGTTTACTTGCTCATCGGAGCTGCTCAGTTCTACATCCAGGGACCAAACTTGCTTACCGATATTCAATTCATTGTGCATCCATTGTGCATTTTGCCCATCAGCGATCTGTTCTTTACCCGATTCTCTAGAAATCCCTTCACCGGTTAGAAACCACTCCACCGTAACTGGAGCAGCACCTAGACCAAAGGCGTTGGCCGGGTTTTCTATGGTCGAATCAATAGTAATTTGATTTGGCGCTGGACATTCGCAGTCAGGTGTTGTGTCAATACTCATTGTATCTGGGTCTGTTGTTCCAGATTGACCCCACAACGTGCGCTTATCAATTCTAACCGTTATAGTGGTGTTTGCTTCATTTCCAGCTTCATCGATTGCCCCAAGATTAGCAGTGAATAGGCCATGTGTTGCATATGTGTAGGTTATTTCACCTGTTTCATTAGCGTCAACGGTTAACCGACTGCTGCCGTCACCTGCCTCGAAGTAAAAAGACTCAATATCTCCTGCAGCAGATTTAGTATAAGCATAGTCAAACGATAACTCTACTCCTGAAAATGATACTTGCTGACCGTTTTGGATATTTTCTTGAATCATCCCAGAGGTTTCATCATAGTAAATTACTAATTCAATATCGGAATCATCGCTTGACTCTTCGTCACCCATACATCCGGCAAGCATTGCAGAGCAGAGCAACAACGCCACCAGAGCCAGACTGGTCAGGATTCCTCGCATGGTAAACCATAAGGAGCATAGGTAGATAAGACAATGCCAATAAAGCGCCATTTTCCAGTTATTTTTCTACTTTTCAGAAACTTTCACTATCGGTGGTTTGAAAATAGGTTAACTCAGCGGTTTACATAACGAGGTGGGGTAGTCTGGATATCCCGTCGGGCTCATAACCCGGAGATCGATGGTTCAAATCCATCCCTCGTTACCACTAACTGTATTCATAATAGTCATGCTTAGGTTGCAAAGAGTTCAGCGCATTCTGCAACTTCTGATTTGCTGCCATTTCACCCCGTTGTATAGCATTTATTTGCTGCGAGAACTTCTGGTGAAGTAGTTCAGCTTCAGTATTATTTCGAAAAATTGTCAACTTCAAAGCATCGAGGATTGAATTTACCTCTACCGGCGGTAGGTTTTCAGGTTGCAGGATATACTGCTGGCCAGATTTGATTACCGATTCGACCTCTGTCAATGAATCAATCAGTAGTTCGCTTAATTTCCGATCCGTTGGGATTAGTATTAGACCATCAAGTGCGCAAGCAATACAGCCGCCTGATTGTTTGAAAGCTTTAACAAACAACGATTTTGCTTTGCGCGTTTTTCCATATAGTGCGAAGCACTTGGCACTTCGCTGAATATCTTGATAGTAAAATCCAGCCACTGTGCTACTTTGAGATAATTTTTTTCGCTCTCTTAGTAGTGTTTTTGATGCAGTAACTGCGAGGTTGTACTTACTTCTAATGATGAGAACATCACAGAGCATTTGTAATCCGCGCACCAGCATTACTTGGTCATCTTCACTCCGTTTTTTGATATTAAGTAACATATCAGTGAATTGAGTTGCCATAACCTCCGACATTTCCAAACGACCATCTTTGATATAATTCTCCAGCTGCATCAAAGTTTGTGCAGGGTCGTTCATACCAAACATGGTTTCATGTTAGCCAGTATATTCTATCATTTGATGGCTTTGCTCATAAAACTCTGATAAGCCAAAGTTGTTGTAGCACAACTCGGTAGCATAGCCGACCCGATTATGCCGACCTTAGCAATCACCGGCAGCCCGGCAGTGGGTAAAACCTCTGTCTCAAAGATGCTTAGAAATATTGGTTGGGATGTTGTCTCAGTCAGTCAACTGGCCGAGGATTTCGATTGTGTAGGCGATTATGATGAGACGATGGATAGTCAAGAAATAGACATTCATAGATTGTCAGAGATGTTTGAATGTGAATCTAACAAACAGGTTATCATCGATGGACATTTATCGCACTTTTTATCGGTTGATGGAATAGTTGTCCTTCGTTGTCAACCAGATATACTCAGGCAACGGCTAATGATGAGAGATTACTCTGCGGCCAAGATTAACTCAAATGTAGAATGGGAGTTTGTTGCTGGAACTTGGGCTGAGATAGTTGAATTTGAGATTGACCAACCGATACTTGAGTTGGACAGTGGACAATTAGCTCCCGAACAGATTGCTAACGCAATTATACGGTGGGTAAGAGAAGGACTACCTTCAACAGACTCGCCAGCTTCAATAGATTGGTTAGAAAACAATTAAACTACTTGGTTTGGAGCCGCAACAATCAACCCCCTAGTTGACTTCCCGTAGTTAGGTAAGAACCATGGCACTTGAAAAGTTGAGGAGTATTTGGGAGCGAACATTAACTCCAATTGTCGAGTCGATGTCATGGATGAGTCCTGCAACAATTACTTGGCTAGCACTTCCTATTGGGATTCTTGGTGGCCTGTCAGTATACTTAGCAACCGATGATAGCCTTGGCGTCACAATGCTGATTGGTGGTGGTCTATTAATCACTCTGGCAATGGCTTTCGATGGTTTAGACGGGCCTGTTGCTCGAGCGACGGGCAGAGTAACTAGATGGGGGGATTATCTAGATCACACATTCGATCGTTTACTTGATGCGGTTTGGATAATCTGCATTTCAGCCTCGATGTTTGTTAATGACGTTGTGTTAGGCCTATCTGCAGCATGGTTTACCTTACTTGGCTCGTATATGGGAACGCAAGCACAGGCAGTTGCTGGAACAAGGAACTATCGCGGATTCTCTCGTGCCGACCGTACTATACTCAGCATTGTAGCAATATTTTTGATGGGAATACTACTCCATTTTGACAACTATTCTTGGGGTAAATATCCCGGAATTTTTGATCATATTGAAATAAACCCACTGAGCGTTGTCGTTTTTGTCTCTGCACTAGGCGGCATTTGGACATTCTTGATTAGATTTATTCAAGCGAGTAAGCAAATTAAACAAATTGATGCTGATGACCCTCTTCCACAGCCAAACTCCCAAAAAGGTGAGTCCGATTGAGTGAGCAAAATTAGACTACAAACAGGGTTGATTCATAGTTTAATCAGCGGTATACTCATAACGGTTGCACGCTAGAAAGGTTTGATGACGGAGAGTTCCAAGGCTTATGATGGGAAGGCCATTGCTTCGCTACTAGTGCTGTTGATGGCATTTTCGCTGATGCCAATCAGCAATGTCGCAGCAGAAGATACCGGTGATTTATCCCATTTACAGGCTCAAGATATACATGCATCATTCGATAGTAGCACTGAATTAACAACAATTACTTGGCGTAACATCGACAGCCTTGAACAACCTAGTGCTTTGGATAACTTCTACAATGCAGAATATCAAATTTATCGTCATACAGAAATGATTAACCAGTCAAATATACAGAATGCTACATTGGTCCATTCCGTCGTCGCATGTGACATAAACGATCCAGCTTTGAGCGCTTCGAAATACCTGTGTCTCGGTGGCGCCAATGGTTCACATCAAGGCCACAGTTTCTCATACCTAGTAGACCCTGGAACAAATGATTCATTCTACTATGGTATAACCACAGCAATCACTACGCAAGACGGCACAGTATCAACTTATGACTCACTGATTGCCAACGAGTCATCGATATACCATCCAGTTACTGAAATAACCACACCGATTAGAACACCATATAATTTGATGGCATCATTCAATCCAACAACAAGCATCACATCTCTATCTTGGATTAATTACAACGATATTTTCTATGTTTTACCCGAGGAGGGGCCAGATGCCTATCAAACTCGTCTCTGGGAGTCGACTCAACCAATCACCCGTAATTCTGCCGCAACATTGTTCTCGTCAATGTCGCCTATTGCCCAGATTGCTACAGGAGTATCTAGTTATCAGATTACCATACCAAATGATACGGATCGGCAAGTGTATTACGCAGTTACATATCTAATGCCTAATTATTTCGGCCCCGGTCAAGATTATGAGGATATTAGACTACTATCAAACAACGCCCTTGCAACCCCGTTGGTTGAAGATAATATGCCTGCCACACCCGTAAGTTCAGTGAATTCGTACTTTTTGTCAAACACTCAAACCGGCAGTGGAACGACAACCATAACCTGGTCAGATGTGTCTGGAGAAGATGGTGAATCATATGCAGTTTATACCTCCGGGCAATCATTCAACAACACAGACCAGTTTGGGGTTGAGCAAATTGCGCTGGTAGATGAAGGCGAGTCAGAATTTGACTACCAAGTCCCAGTTGGCAGGCTTGGCACCTCGCACTACTGCGTGGTGGTAATCGATTCCAATGGAATTTTCGATGAGGACATTGAATCATATTCTTGCACTTCGGTCTACGAGGATGCATTTTACAATTGGACGGCTGAACCAACCAATGTCATGGCGACATTCATTGGGGACTCGCAGACTTTGGTAACCTGGAACGACCAGTTAGGTGCTGAAGGAGAAAAATACCACATTTGGCGCGCAAATTTCCTTCATACCGGATCTCAGTTTACTGAATCAACTGAGAACGTGACAATTTTCTACCAGGGCACAGTCACCGATGGAATAGAGGAATTCACGGTAACAGTTCCAGAAGAGGTTGACCGCACATCATTTTATTTTGTCACCAGTGAAGCGCTTTATCAGCATTCAGCGGGACCCTACCATTATACTCAATTAAACCAAAATTGGTTTGGACCAGTTTATGAGGAAACCATAACCCCGACCGCACCAAGAATAAGCACAATAGAGGTTGTAGGAGAAATCTCAATCATTACAATAGAATGGTATAATGACCAACAACTAGACGGAGAGAAATATTCAATTTGGCATCATGAAGGAGACCCATTCGGTGAAGATGAAGACGAAATCTCGATAGTAACCGAGGAGAATGGCTGGTCATTGTTCGATGATGACATATATGATACAGGGTCAATACTGACCGACTTCACGTTTAGCAAAACATACTCAATACCAAATGACGTTGAACGCAATACATGGTATGCAATTACCGTAGAAGATATGTATGGCAATACTAATATTGAGGCATTCCCAGGTCAGACTGGTAATTCATTAAAGGTAAAAGAAGATACAATTCCTCCAACAGCAACTTACGAATTATATGACGAGGATGGCGATTTATACCTTAGCCCATCCTTGGTCGCTGGCAGTTACAGCATCAGATTATCGGTAAACGAATATCTATTTGCCATGCCTACTGTTGATATCACTACCACCTCAGGCGGCAAGATAACCAATGCGCCTAGGCAGATGCTGTCTTATGCAGATAACTTACTAGACCCAACAAAAGGCCCAGAATTCTATCTCACCTTTGATATTAGTAACACAGTCACTGCTGGGATGATTACCATCACAGTTGACATGATTGATGAAAGTTATAACAGCCAGCAACTAATTTGGACAGACCGTAGTTTAGATGCACGCAGCCCCACACTGAATATTTACTCGCCCTCCTCACATAATGATGGTGGTGATGATGGTTCCAAGTCGAAATACCTCGCCCGAGAGACCATGACAATCAGTGCAGGCGCAGTTGACGATGTACAAATATCATTGATGCAATACAAATTCACCTACAACTATGGTTCTGCCAGCGGGTCATCAGTTGGTGCATGGCAAACCCCAGACAATTTGCAAGATTTGGAGGGTGACGGCAGTGCATTCATTTTCTCCGAGCAGATAAGTGCGGGAGATTTCAACAATGGACGGCATGTCTTAACCGTAAGAGCAGTTGACTCTGCCGGCAATGAAGTTATTGAACAAGTAATATTCCTTGTCGATTTCTGTTATAATGAGATTAATGGAACCACTATTTGTGAATACGTCCAGAGTTTGGAGCCGCTGCCGGAGCCAATAATCGTTGAACCATCATTTTCCGATCCACCATATGTTTTCGTTTGGGTTTCTTCAGGCATAGCATTTATTTCGATCATACTGATGTTATTCGTCATTAGGGCAGGCATGCGCGGGCCAAAGAGGCGTAAGTCTGAAGATGACTACGATGACGATGACTGGATGTCTGAATTTATCGGAACTACCCAGCAAGTTGACTATGACTCACTCACTAACGTGACGCCAGTAGCTGATGCGCCGGTTGCACAAGAGGAAGAGCCAGAAGAGGAAGACCCATTTTCAGTCAATGTGGTACAACGTAAGAAAAGACGCACCAAATCAAAGCGGGAAGCAGAACCTGAGCCTGAACCCGAAGAAGATGAATCATTTTTCGGTTTAGATGATGATGAATTTGACGATGATGAGGAAGTCGATGAGGAAGTCAAACCTAAACGCAAGGTTGGCCGCCGTCCAGCACCTAGAAATGCGCCCAAGCGTCGGCCAACAAGACGCAAGAAATCTGAGGATTGATACTTCGGTTGATAGATATCTCAATTAGGGTATTTTCAATCACCTTGAACATGGCAGATGTTGATAACGCTGAGCAAGTATCTGAGTTAGCAATGGAATCGGTTCTCGATGCACTAAACCCATTTAACAACAAACTAAATTGGTTACTCGTTGCGCTACCTCTAGCGGTATTATTCAACTTCCAGCATAATCTTACTATGGCATTTTTGTTCTCGATGGTCGCGATTATGCCGCTAGCTTTTCTAATGGGCAAGGGTACTGAGGAGATTGCCCTCAGAACTGGCGAAGCAATTGGTGGTTTCTTAAATGCCACATTCGGAAATGCTGCTGAATTAATCATTGTTGGATTGGCAATCTTTGCTGCATCAAAGGATCCAGAAATAGTCCAGACAATGGTAACAGTTACGCAGGCTTCACTTATTGGTTCAATCCTTGGTAACATGCTACTTGTCCTAGGACTGGCAATGGTTTGGGGGGGCCTGAAACACAAGGAACAGAGTTTCAACAGCGATGCAATTCAAATGAATGGAACTTTACTGTTGCTAGCCGTTGTGGCCTTTATTATTCCAAGCGCAGTTCACCACTCAGGTGGAACATTCAGTGATGTTGAAAACATTTCGCACTATGCATCGATAGTATTGCTCGCAATTTACGGATTAGCACTGCTTTTTCAACTTAAAACTCATGCTCACGTGTTTGCAACAGAGCCGGGGCATGGCCATCATGAGAATCCAACAATGACCAACCAAAATGCCTGGATTTTACTAATCCTGGCAACTATTCTAGTTGCTTGGATGGCCCATATTCTAGTTCACAGCCTTGAAGCCGCCGTCGTTGAGTGGGGCCTGCCAGAGTTATTCATCGGAGTAATATTACTACCATTTTTTGGTAACGCTGCAGAACACTTCACAGCAGTAATCGTCGCCGGCAAGGACAAGATGGACTTATCTATTGCAATAGCGGTAGGTAGTAGTGTTCAAATTGCCCTGTTCGCTGCACCAGCAATGGTACTGTTTGCCTGGGCTCTGGGTGTTCCTCTCACTCTAGAGTTTGGTATGCTAGAAACGGCGGCAACATTTGTATCAGTCTTGGTAGTTAATTCAATACTTGCAGATGGGAAGTCTAATTGGCTTGAGGGAGGAATGTTACTGGGCAGCTATGTCATCTTGGCACTGGCGTTCTTACAGTTGTAGGTGATCAATTTGGCGGTCAACAACAAGTTTGGTATCGGGCTGATGGTCATTGCAGTGATTGTATCGATATTGGGCAGTATTGGTTTTACAACTGAAGACTCAGTAGATTCAATTCCTACGCCAAATGTTCCTAACTCGGTATTTTTTGCGGATGAACCGATGCAATCAAATCCGTTGTCACTGATGATTAATGCTAATGCACAAATTGACTGGGACAGAAATGATGTCTTCTTAGTCATCGCCGATGCAGATAAAAAATCTCAGTGTGATGGACTTACATTTATCGAGATGGTGAACCAGAATAGTGAGATTTGCACCTCGAGAGATAATGAGTTTGCTGCTATTGGAGATGACAACCAGTCCGGATTGTCTTGGCAAGCAAAGTCCGGAGAATA
>CESN01001082.1_pt1 | contig 15794 bp, 13 predicted proteins | sample 531181 | NCBI WGS metagenome assembly CESN01 (sample SAMEA2621990, study PRJEB7988) | marine metagenome | isolation source: saline water (ENVO:00002010), including
CTTTTAATTGTTTTCTCGAAACACTTTTACGAAGACTAGAAATGATCAAGATTCGCTTGCAAAGACACGGTTCCCGTCATGCCCCCTTTTACCGCATGGTGGTGGCACCTGCCACTTCTCGCCGTGATGGCAGGTTTATCGAGGTGCTTGGCACCTACGACCCACAAGCACATGCCCGAACCGAAGAACTAAAACTTAAAATGGATCGGGTCGATCATTGGTTGCAAGTTGGGGCTCAACCAACGGATACGGCAAAAAGTCTTATCAAGCAAGGTAGACTAAGCCCTGAGGAATGGCTCGAAAAGGCTGAGAAAAAAACAAAGGCAAAAGCGGATCGTATAAACAAGAAGAAGGCTCCTGTTCTAGAGGAAACTGAACCGATTGTCGAAGAGTCGGCAAAAGAAACTATCGAAGATGCTAAAACAGAGGTAAAAGAGAAAGTTGCGGAAGAACCTAAGGCAGAGGTGAAAGAGGAAGTTGCGGAAGAACCTAAAGTAGAGGTGAAAGAAGAAAAAGCTGAGCCTGAATCAAAGGAAGATGCCAAAGAGGAAGCACCTGAGGCGGAGGTAAAAGAGGATGTTGCGGAAGAACCTAAAGTAGAGGTGAAAGAGGAAAAAGCAGAGCCTGAAACAAAGGAAGAAGTCAAAGAGGAAGCACCTGTGGCAGAGGCAAATGCGGAAGCTGCGGAAAAACCTAAGGCAGAGGCAAAAGAAGAAATTTCAGAGGTTAACCCGGACGATGTGAAGGAAGAAAAGGAGGGGGAATCTTAACCCCATTCTATTTCTTTTCTTTCCCATTATGTTTTCACTAAGTAACCATGATTCGCATGATGAGTCCAGCTTTGCGTTTCGACGTCTTGTCACTTTTTCCAAAGTCAGTGGATGGCTTTGCTGAAGAAAGTATTCTTGGAAAGGCAGTAGAACAAGGAATTATAGAAATCAATGCCCTTGATATACGGCGATGGGCAAAAGGAAAACACAGAGAAACGGACGATCGTCCTTTTGGTGGTGGAGCCGGCATGGTGCTGAAGCCAGAACCCATATTTGAGGCTATTGAAGAAGTCTCGACCGAGCATACCAAAGTTATTTTTGCTACTCCAGACGGTGAACCTTTTAACACTGATATTGCCAAGGAGTTATCAAGAGAATCTCATCTTGTTTTTTTAAGTGGCCATTATGAAGGTGTCGACCAAAGGGTAAGAGATCATTTGATTCACCGCGAAATTAGTATTGGTGATTATGTCATTACCAACGGAACCTTGGCTTCTGCTGTCATGATCGATGGGATAGCACGTCATATCCCAGGAGTGCTCGGGGATCCCGAATCACTTCTTGAGGAGTCCTTTGAGGGTAACGAATTATCACACCCTCAATATACTCGTCCGAATGATTTTAGAGGTTTGAAAGTTCCCGAGATCCTTCTTTCTGGAAATCATGAAGAGATTACCAAATGGAGGCAAGCACAGCGCTCCCTCAAAACCCAAAGAATCCGTCCCGATTTATTGAATACTGAATCTAAAAATTAACTGAGAAGAATTATGAATAACCAACTGCTCGACGAAATTACAAACGAATATTTGAAAGAACGTGAACCTTTTAAGGTTGGAGACGGGGTTAATGTACATGTAAGAGTTAGAGAAGGTGGAAAAGAACGGATCCAGATATTTAAAGGAATTGTTATTGCTCGCAAAGGTTCGGGTATTCATGAAACTTTTACCGTTCGCCGTATTGCATCCGGAGTTGGAGTAGAAAGAGTCTTTCCTGTGCATTCTCCACTTATCGACAAAGTGGAAGTTGATCGAGAGAGTGTTACCATGAGAGCAAGAATGTATTACCTTAGGGACCGCATTGGTAAAGAAGCCATTAAGGTGAAGGAAAAACGCCTTTTTGAAGCCAAGAAAAAAGCCAAGTAAATCTTCGGTTTCTTCTTCTTCGGAGTAATTTAAGAAGTTGAAAACCTAACTTGTTCTAAGAAGGTTTAGCCTTTTGGGACTCAAGAAAGCATCCAATAACTTTCTACCATGAGCAAAGGTGAGTTGAGCATCCTTTGCTGAAAGAACTTCATTGTAGATGGAATAAAGCTTCTTGCCGTACTCAATTTGAGAAAATTGGAGCTTAACTGCCCTCTGGTTCCGTTCAACTACATCACCAGTGGGCAGATTCAAAGGGATTTGTTCCCTGATTCTATCTGCTTCGATTTTTGAACCACTTAGCTTAGTTAAAATTTGTTTCTGCAAACACTCATCTAACCGACCAAAATCCACTTTTCCATTTTGCACTATGGAATGGTAAGCTTGATCCACACCGTTTTTGGGTAGGACAACTTCATAACTCTGGTAAAAACCCTCCAAGTTTTTTTGAATGGATGTTCTTAATTTTTTGGGTTTATCTAAAAAGTCGAGACTAACCTCGCACCTTGAATAAAGATTTTGGAGGTTGATTCCAAGATTTTCAAAATCTTTGGTTATCTCTGGAATATTGCGACCGCAAAGCCCCTTACCGAATGTCCATGGCTCGAGAAATCCAAGCCCAAATCCTTCCGCTATACTTGTGCTCACAATCGCTTCTGCATGAGCGACCATATCTAAAAAAGATGCGGTGCTTTTCTCACCAAGACCATAGGTTAAGTTTAAGTTAAGCTCGGAGGTAAATTGTTTCCATTGATTAAATTCTCTTTGAAAATTTGGGTTCGTTGGACCAAGGCTGTTGGCAAAATACTTTTCTGGATGAACCAGAGAAAGAAGCGCTAATTCACCCAGGTTTTTTCGGCGAACAGCACGGACTGGGTATAGAAAGAGGTTTTCGGGTAAGGATGGAACCTTCCGATGGACAAGATTTTCATCGTAATCTGGGATTGCATTGGCAAGAAGATGGGCTTTGCTCGGCGAATCCTCCAGCATTTTTTGAAGGTAAGAAAGGTCTCGGTGATTAAGGGCTGCATAATGAATTCCAGAGGTACTTGGATAAAGAAACTGATAGCTTTCTGACAAGGCTTTGTAATTTCCCGGCCTTCCATCTTCCGCGAAGTCATGAGGGTGTAGCAACATGCGGGCTCCCTTTTGAGCTAGTTTTGCAAGAGCGAGGGGCAAGGCAGGATTTTTCCCTAAGGAATGGTTGTGGATATGCCAAATATCAGGAACTGAACCCAATGCCATTTGGGCAACATCTTCCATTTCTTTAGACAAGGTTTCAGCTCGGACTGCGTTTTCTGGAGTTGTGTAATCAAGACCTTGAACCAGATAAGCATTGGAGATGCCGGAGCCTTTATACTGACGACCACTAAGAACAACCGCTTCAATTTCAATGCCGGCATCTTTCCACGCCTGCAAAGTGTTCTCGATCACACGAGTCACTCCACCTGGTTCGAGGTGGTAATGAACAATCGCAACTTTCATCGATAAAATTCGATGTTATAACTTTCGTTTATTGGTTCCGGTTCCGGTAACCTTCAATATCAATCATCGGAGGTCTTTCTTCTTCAATGACTTCTTGAATGACCTGATTGTAAAACCCCTCATCAACCTCAAATCTTCGGTAAAAAGTTTCCATGTTTGGCATCTGGTCAATCTTACCTTGAGCATGCAAGCGATTGAAAAAGGTTTGCAAGATTCCAAAGCTCATTTTGCCGAGGGCGTTTGTTGTTTGATTACGATGAACTCGTCGATCCAAGTCGGTCTGGGCAAAAGCCTCCAATCCAAATTTCTCGTAGAGATCAAGCAGGTGTGAAGTTTCAACCCCGTAGCCTATCGGAAACGGAATGACTTCAAGAACCTCGCGGCGAGCCGCATACTCACCTGATAAAGGTTGTACAATGTTAGTAAGTTCTGGATAAAATAGGGAGAACAAAGGGCGAATCAAAATCTCAGTTACTCTTCCCCCTCCACTTGAGCGTAAACCAGAGGAATAGTTGAGGGGACGGTCGTAGAAAGCCTTTACATATTGCACCTCATCTTTTCGAATAAGAGGAGCTATTAATCCATAAACAAATCGAGGATGAATATTTGAAATATCCGCGTCGACATAGCAGATTATATCCCCTTTCAATTGATGAATCGCTTTCCATAGGTTTTCACCTTTACCTCTTTTATCCCCCACTTCTGGTAAAATATCCGAGGCGAGGTAGACATCAGCTCCAAAATTGCTGGCAACCTCTAAGGTTTTATCAGTAGAACCAGAATCAATCACTGCAAATTCGTCAATTAAAGGGTAGCGTTCCATCAATTCCGAGCGAAGAATCAATACCTCCTTACCAATGGTTTTTTCTTCATTTAGGGTTGGAATACAAAGTGAAATTTTAAGCCCTTTCTTTTCCTTTTCTTCCACTAGTTTAAGAATGTCCCAAAATTCTCCATGGTGGAAAGTATTCTCCTCTAGCCATTTTTGATTATTTCCAGTCACGATTCGCAAAGTCCTTGGTCAATCGCACGCAAAAGGGTGATCATTTGAGCAATGCCTGAATAAAGCGGCTCGAGTTTAATAGATTCGTTGGCTTCTCGCAAATTTTCAGCTTGGGTCAAACCTAGTGTGACTCCTGGATGACCCGCTAAAATGATCGAGTTGAGATCGCCCGTAGATGGGTCAACAGCCGGGGTTATTCCTGCCTCACTCATAATGCTTCTGGTTGTTTTTACCAAAGGGTGGGTGAAGGGGATTCCACAGTTTTGTCTTTTGGCTACCACCTCCATTTTTACTTCAAGTCCAGTCTCCAAAGAATACTGTTCACACAATTCGTTTACCTGTGCTTCCATTTCTTCGACAACTTCATCCCCTTCGCTCGAAATCTCAAATCGGAGAATTCCACTCTTTGGAGAAGTGTTAAAACTCGATCCTGAATGAATTTCTCCAAAAACCATTTTGGTCTTGGGTTCTTTGGGAACCGGTATCTCCATTACTTTGCTTACCAGACGAGTGAGGTGAGAAATTGCTCCTGCAGCCCCAAAACGGTTCCAGTCATAATTACTAGGCAAGCAAAGATTGATTTGGCCCCGTAATGCCCCAAGGCCAGAGTAGCTAAGCCTTCCCTGTTCCGCACCTTCAACACAAATACCAGCACGAATGGGTCGTTGTTTGGTTTCTAGGAAACCGCGTGAGCCTTCTAAGTTGGCGACACCTAAGCTCTTGGTATTGATCAAAAGCAAAATATCATCCTTTAATTGAATCCCAAGTTTGTCGAGCAATTTAGGCAGTCCCACAATCGCGGCCATTCCAATTGCATTATCCGCAATACCAGGACCTGAAATTGAGTCGGAGCCCACATTTAGAACATGCCTCACTTCTGGACCAAATACTGAATCCGCATGGGCCATAACCAAAATGGTAGAATTACCAACTTTTCCAGGTAAAATTCCAGAAGCGTTCCCAAATTCATCAATTTCCGGATTATCCAATCCGTTTTCACGAAAGCGATCCAGTGCTAATCGTACGCGTTCTTCTTCTCCAAAAGTGGGAGCAGGAATCTCTCCAAGCAATACAGCATCAGTCAGGTAGGTTTCACGATTTTCTCGCAAACTTTTAATCAAAGAAGGAATATCCTTCAGTAAAGATTCTAAGGTCATGCCCCCCGCCATACTTTGAATAGTCATTCCTCTCGAATTACGAAAATCTCGGGCAAGAAGCCACGTTAAATTTTAATTCTTTTTTTATTGGTTGAAAAAAGGGCAGGTATCCTGCATCACCCAGAGAGTAAAGTGTTTCATCTAATTTTTTAAATCATGTCTAAAAATATAGGATTTATTTCCACTCGATTTGCCGGTCAAGATGGTGTTTCCTTAGAAAGTGCTAAATGGGCTGAAGTACTCTGGGAGGATAGACATGTTAGTTTTTGGTACAGTGGTGAGAGTGATCGGAACCCTGATATTAGCTTTGTTGTTCCCGAAGCCTACTTTGGTTTTTCAGAAAACAAATGGATAAATCAAAGGATCTGGGGAGCTGGAAAACGAGATAGGTTTGTAACAGAGAGAATTCGAGCATTGGCTGACTACCTCAAGTGCACTCTATATCGTTTCGTTGAGAAATACAGCATCGATATTCTCATTCCACAAAACTGTTTAGCAATCCCCATGCACTTACCCTTGGGAATTGCAGTGACAGAATTTCTCTCTGAAACCCGAATTCCTGCGATTGCCCATCACCATGATTTCTTTTGGGAACGCACTCGCTTTTCAGTCAATTCAGTTCCTGAATATCTTGATATGTCTTTCCCGCCCACGCTTCCAAATATGAGAGATGTGGTCATCAACCAAGAGGCACAGGAGCAACTTGCTTTACGTAAGGGCTCTTCCTCGCTGGTCATTCCCAATGTTTTTGATTTCGATAATCCTCCCGATCAGCTCGATGGGTATGCTTCAGATGTCCGTTCCGAACTTGGTTTAGAAGAAGATGATTTTTTTATCTTGCAGCCAACTCGGGTGGTGCCACGCAAAGGAATTGAGCAAGCGATTAAGTTAGTAAGCCTACTCAAGGATCCAAAATGTAAGTTGGTTATTTCTCACGAAGCGGGAGATGAGGGCTATGAGTATCTTGGCATGCTTGAACAACTAGCCAAGGAGGAAGAGGTTGATATGCGAGTGGTTGCTCATCGAGTTGGAGAGGTCCGGCAACGAGACTCGGAGGGACGAAAGATATATACGCTTTGGGATCTCTATCATCATGCAGACTTCGTTACTTATCCGAGCACTTACGAGGGGTTTGGTAATGCACTGCTTGAAGCAATCTATTTTCGAAAGCCAGTCCTTATAAATCGCTACTCAATTTTTGTTCGCGATATTGAGCCAAAGGGATTCAGGCTGTTGACCATAGATGGATTCATAACCCCTTCAATTTCTAAGAGAGTCGAACAAATTCTTCACGATTCCCAACTTCGAGAGGAAATTGTGAGCCACAATTATGAAGTAGCTCGCCAGTTTTATTCTTATTCCGTTGTGCGTGGCAACCTTCGTGCATTCATTGCCAGCCTAACCGGTTACTGATCCATGAACCCAACCATAAATAATTCCGTTATCAAGCATGTTTCATCTGCCAAGCTAAAAACTATTCGTAAGCGTTTAGCCCGACTTTATGGTGTAAGTCAGGCGGACGCACTTCTTGAGCGTTTTTATCTCATGGTTGGTCGTTATGGTGTAGGAGTAGATTCAAGCAGGAAGAATCAAGAATTAACCCAACGAGATACGATGTTGATTACTTATGCGGATATGGTTTACGAGGATGAAGGCCATCCCTTAAATTCCTTGCGGGATTTTTGTACCGCTCGTCTAAAAGGAGCATTTTCGACTATTCATATCCTTCCTTTTTACCCTTGGACTTCTGATGATGGATTTTCGGTGGTTGATTATCGGGAAGTCGACTCCCGCTACGGATCATGGGAAGATGTGAGTAAGCTTTCCGAAGAATTTGAACTTATGTTTGATCTTGTTCTCAATCATTGCTCTTCAAAGAGTCCATGGTTTAAGGATTGGGTATCAGGGGTCGAGCCAGGAAGAAACTACATTATGGAGGTAGATGAAAAAATGGATTTATCCATCGTTGTTCGGCCTCGGGCTACGCCTCTGCTTACCCCTTATCAGACACGAGAAGGTGAGCGATTTGTTTGGACTACATTCAGTGCTGATCAAGTTGATCTTGATTGGACCAGTCCGGATCTTCTTTTTGAATTTCTTGATATTATACTTTACTATATTTCGATTGGTTGCCGGATACTTCGGCTTGATGCAGTGGCTTTTCTTTGGAAAAAAATTGGTACAAATTGCCTGCACCTTCCTGAGACTCATCAGGTTATCAAATTAATTCGGAACTTTTTAGAGGTAGTGTCCCCAGAAGTTGTCATTTTAACTGAAACCAATGTGCCTCATGAAGAAAATATTTCATATTTCGGAAGAGGAGACGAAGCACATGCGGTTTATCAGTTTTCCCTTCCTCCACTGCTCCTGCATGGATTATTGAGTGGGACTGCTTCTCATCTTACTGACTGGGCAAAGAATTTGGCAGCACCGCCCAAAGGTTGTCATTTTTTGAATTTCACTGCGAGCCATGACGGGATTGGAGTTCGTCCATTGGAGGGGATTCTACCTCAAACTGAAGTGTTAAGTTTGGCTGAGGAAATCCGCAAAAAAGGTGGCTTTGTATCGATGCGAAAATTAGAAAATGGAACAGAAAGTCCTTATGAATTGAATTCTACTTATCTTTCCGCACTTGCTGATCCAGAGAATGTAGAGCTTGGGCAAGCTCGTTTCCTCTGTTCCCAAGCTGTTGCCTTATCTATGAAAGGAATACCTGCGGTCTACTTTCATTCACTTTGCGGAACGCCAAATTTTCTCGATGGTGTAAAAGAGACCGGTCAAAATCGAACGATTAACCGGAGGAAGTGGAAACTTTCCGAGTTGGAAGATACCCTTAGAGATGATACCTCATCCTCGGGGGAAATCTTTGCTTGGTATACCCGAACTTTACGAAGCCGATCTGCATGCCCTGCCTTTCACCCAGATGCTCCGCAAACCGTTCATGAACTTGGGCCTTCTTTTTTTGCCCTTGAAAGAAAATCAATCGACCAAACCTTGACCGTCTTTTGTTTGTTTAATTTTACTGCCGAAGTCTGCAGTGTATCCTCAATGGATGTATTCAAGAGCATTTTTCCAGAGGGAAAGGCGCGTGATTTGATTGGTGGGGGTGAGGTGGTTTGGGGTAAAGACCCTTTGACTTTACGTCCTTACCAAGCTCTGTGGTTATCAACGAATTGAACCTTTTGCTATTAGAAAAAAAGGTTTCGAGCTTTTGCATCCAAAATAGTGATCCTAAGGCCAATCACTTGGTCAATGTTCTCCGAGTGAAAACGGGCGATCTAATCGATCTTGCAGCTAAGAACGGCCCTAAAGGTAAGGGATTGGTACATTTGGCATCCAATGGTGATATTAAACTCCACATCGATTGGCTTCCGGATCATAAACCAGATTTTTATCCGATTTCTTTGGTCGTTGGAATGGCAAGACCTCAAACTTGCCGAAAGATTTTGGACCAAGCTACTTCATTAGGAGTGGATTCCCTTTATTTTTTTGATGCTGATAAAAGTGAGCCCTCCTACCGTAAAAGCGTACTTTGGTCAGGGGAGGAGTGGAGCAGGAAAATCGTGGAAGGAGTGGAGCAAGCATTTTCGAGTTTTGTACCTGAATGTAAATTATATCCAAATCTTGAGTCTGCCCTTTCTAAAGAAAAGGCGAGTGATCTTGGCATTTCTAAAATTGCCCTCGATAATTACGAAGGGAAACATGCTCTAAGATCCTATACTACTTGTTCTACGAAGCGAATTTCCCTGTGTATCGGACCTGAACGTGGATGGTCACCTAGAGAAAGAAAAATTCTCCAGGATTATGAATTCCCGCTTTTCCACCTTGGTCCGCGTGTCCTACGGGTGGAGACTGCGGTTGTCGGGTCCTTATGTATGCTTGCAAGCACTTATTGGCCAAAGGCAGAGAATTCGGGGGTATAAAAGCGATAGTTTGGAGTTCCTGCTTTTTCTTTTCCTAGGACTTTTAAAAGTTCCCAATTTTCAAAACTTGAAACTTCCTCCATGGGAGCTTCGTGAACCAAAATGGTATCTTGATGGACGAAATTATGAGTGATTAAAAAATCAAAGACGCTATTTCCAATTTTCGGGAATTCTTTGTAAGGCGGGTCTAGGAAGATAATGTCATAAGTATTTTCTCTTTTCCTTAGGAATTCAATCACATCTCGATTCGAAAAGGATGCGGCCTTCTCAATTAAACGGGCACTTTTTCTGACCTTCTCAAAATTTCGTTTTAAATCACTGAAGATTTTACCGTTATTCTCTACAAAGTGAACAAATTTTGCTCCGCGGCTCAAGGCTTCCAGTCCGTAGGAACCACTGCCTGCAAACAAATCTAAAACTAGGGCTTCGCTCAAGCTTTCGCTTATAGAGGAAAACAAACGCTCCCGATTCGCTTCCGTGGCTGGTCTGAGCAGTTTTGACTTGGTAACCTTTAGGGTAATGCCGCGAGCAAGCCCTCCGCTTATACGTATCATCTTAGGCTATTCATGTTTTACTTGTTTATTGCTCATTCTTGCATGGCCCGAGAGAGTTTGCCAAGCAAGCCCTTTTTGTTAGTGATAATGATTCATGGTTCGGAAATTGAGAGCATTTAATGAGTTTGAATCTCTGATTCAAGTGGGGGACTTTATAGAGCTTTGTAAGGAAGAGAGCATGCATCTAGCAAGGGTCTTACGGGTAAAGGAGCAACAATTTGTTGAGATTCTAAATGGCAAGGGGGTTTTAGTTGAGGGAAAGTGTGTACAAGTTTTTTACCAGCAAGTTAAGATTGAAGTTACTGCAGTTGAATCATTTTCTCGTGTGCAACCTGATATTTGTCTGGGAGTGGCTTGGACCAAGGGAAGGAAATGGGAGGAAATGATTCGTCCCTTGACCGAGTTAGGAGTTTTCCGCATTACCCCTTTATTCACACAAAGAACGGAAGCCCGGGGCCCATCGGAAAAGTTCGCGGGTAAGAGGAGGAAATGGTGCAAGCTTGCAATCGAAGCATGCAAGCAATCTGGGAATCCATGGATCCCAACTATAGATCTCCCTTCCAATTTGTCTGATTTCGTTTGTGATCATTCTTCCTCCGGTGAACTTTGGATAGGATCGCTTGATGCTAATAAAGAAAAATTACAACCCTCTTCAAGTGCCAGTAGAGTTTCTCTTTTGATCGGTCCAGAAGGTGGTTGGTCGATAGAAGAAGAGAAGTTCGTATGTGAGGAAGGAGGGAAGCCATTCTCTCTTGGACCCTATGCTTTACGGGTAGAGAGTGCGGCACTCAGTGCTTTGGCAGTTGCGCGATCTGCACATCTTGTTTAGAATTCTTTTCATGCCAGAGTTATCAGGAGAACAAAAACTTCGCATTGTTCTGGAATCCATCATTCGAAAGGTTCCAAAGGAAGAACAGTGTGAAAAGTATGGGATTTCAGTGGCTGAATTCTCGAGTTGGCAGGAACATCTTACTACCTATGGAGGTAAGATATTTGAGCCTAATTTTGGAAGGTCGAGTAAAAGAGTAAAAACCATTAAAAAGATGGGAAAAACCGCCAAATTTTTTTTAACTCTAAGTATTTTGGTTAATCTTGGGCTTATAACAGTGGCTGGAGTTTTATTTTTTATGCAGACCGATAAAGTTTCTTCAGTTGAGGTGGTAAAGGATTCTAAATTCAGTGAAGATTCTCCCCTTCATTCCGCCGAACCTGATAATGATTTTTCAGAAATGGAAGAGTCTGAAGAGGAGGAAATTTCTTCTATGGTTTCTTCTCAAGTTGATGAATTACTATCTAGTGCTAAAGATGAACAACCCTTATCTGCGAAAGCTGATTTAGAAACCCTCTTGGCAAAGCCCCTTGAATTGCCTACTCCCAAAGTCCTCTCACCTGTTGATGCTCTTCCTGAAATAAGTTCAGAAGTGTCCTTTTTGAATGAAGTCTATGAGGGGAGGCATGTGGTCTACATTCTTGATGTTGGCGACTACATTTTGCAGGGGGAAGGAGCGGCCCAAAGGTTTGAAAAAATGAAGGATGCGGTCCTTTCTTCCTTGGTTACTTTATCTCCCAATTCTTATTTTAATTTGGTTCTTTATTGGAATTTGCGTGAGACTTCTGCACTGGGAAAAACCATCCTCAAAGCCAATCGTGATAATGTAAAATACGCAATCGATTGGATTACCGGTCTGGGTAGTTCTATTGAAGACTTGAAGGAAAATCGCAATCAGTTTGTACCCAAAGAATTATTATATTCGAAGCCTTTATCCGGGGTTGTGGGTCCTTGGTTTGGCCTGGGTGTTGGCATAACCTTTGATCCCGATTTAATTTTTGTTCTTGCAGGTAACAGTGCGGCTTTTCCAATGAATGCGGTCCCCAAGTCTCACTTTAATGGCCTTGATTTGACCCAAAGATCACTTCTTTCTAAGGTAGAAAATCAAGTTTCTAACCAATCGGAATCTGCCATAAGTGATTTAACTCGTCAGACTGCTCGAAAATGGTTGGTTTCGATGGAGCCTTCGGGTTCCCTGCCAGATAATATATTCGATATTGAGAAGATTGCATTGAAAAGACTGGGCCTAAGCGATGCAATGTCACACGCACATTCATCTGTTGCTATCCCCTGGGAAAAAGTTTTCGAGAATTTTTTAAGTAGTTTAGAGTTGAACGCACAGATGATTCCCCAAAGTCATTTCTTTTTGTGTCTTCCTCCTCATGTTCGTTGGCCCAATGATCTCTTTAATACGGCCAGTGAATTTGCAGAAAGTTCCAAAGGCACCTTAATCGAAAGTCCGGAGTTTCCCTAATTTTTCACCTTCCATGGTGACTGATAAATAAGGTAATTACGCTATTGTATCATTGGGACCGATGAAGCTTTTTCGTTTACTTCTGCTTTGCCTTACGACTTTCATTTCTTATTTCAGCCATGCCCAATTTGGGAGTCAAAACCTAGTCAGTATTTCTGCTTATTCGGAATCAAAGGTGTTCAAGCCAGGAGATTCCACATGGATCTTAATTCAAGCTGAAATTAAACCTAATTGGCATGCTTATTGGAAAACTTCGGGGCAGACCGGTTTTCCAACCACCATTACTTGGAACTTACCCAAAGGAGCAAAGGTTTCTCCCCTCTATTTTCCAACTCCCCAATACTACGAGTTTAATGGGCTCGGTAGTTATGTACACGAGGGCGTTTTATATTTAATGGCAGAACTTACCCTCGATGCAGGCTGGGATATTTCCAAAGCATTGAAGGTGGAAGGAACCTTCTCCACTTTAGTTTGTGACGAGTCTAGTTGTATTCCATATCGTTCAGATTTTTCGCTCTCATTGAATATTGGTGCTCAGACAGAGTTAAATCCAAAAGTTTCGAATTTGCTTAATCAAGCCAAAGCTAAATTACCTGTTCCATTCGATGAGGAAATCATTAGTTCACTCAAAGTGAATCAAGATTTTATGGATCTTTCCATTCGCAGTGAGATATTTAAGGGTCTTGAGTTGGCAGACTTTTATTTCTTTCCGATTGGAGATTTTTTTGAACATGGAACTACACAAAGTTTCTTTTCTGATTCAAACGGCACAACCATAGGGATTCGGTTGAAAAGAAACTTAGAAATTGCTCCACCAGACCGAATCGAAGGAGTCTTGTTTCATCCTAAATTCGAAAAATCCTTTCATTTGGATTTAGGATTCGAGGAGATCCTTTACGGGGTAAAATTTGATGAAAGGATCGCTTTTTCACTAAATTCCAAAGTTCAAGATAGAGATGAAAATCTTGAAAATGATTATTTACTGCTCCAGATCCTGTTCTCTTTTATACTTCTTGGATTAGCTGCTTGGATTTATGGAAAAACCAACCAGCCTTCGCATTCCAAAGCAAAAAAAACCGTGGGTAAACTTCTTTCACTTCTTGCCCTTGGGCTCGCGATTTGGATTGGATTTCCAAAGGAGAATAACTCAAGCAATACTCTAAATTGGGAAAACTGGTCCCCTGAGTTGGAGGAGTCACTTCGTGAGCAGGGAAAAGCGGTATATGTTGATTTTACAGCCAAGTGGTGTCTGTCCTGTCAAGTAAACAAGCGGGTTTTTCGATCTCAAGAAATTATTGAGGTCTTTAGAGAAAAAGAGATTGTTCCTCTCAAAGCAGACTGGACAAAGAGAGGGGCCACGATACTTCAGGCCTTGCAGGCTAAAGAACGGGAAGGAGTTCCTCTCAATATTTATTATCCCCCATCTGGTGATGGGATTCTTTTGCCTGAAGTGTTGACTGAAAAAATGGTTCTTCAAGTTTTGGAAAATGAAAAATCTTACTTGGTTGAAGAAGCGAGTGGGTTTTGGACAATTCTTGGATTTGCCCTGCTTGGTGGAATCATTCTGAACCTAATGCCATGCGTTTTTCCTGTTATCGGTCTAAAAATTATGTCCTTTGTCAAACAGTCGGGCCAAGACGCTAAAAAAGTAAAAATGCATGGTTTGGTTTTTACCCTTGGAGTGCTGGTATCTTTTTGGGTTTTATTGGGGGCTCTTTTATCTCTTCGAGAGCAATTGGAGAATGAGTTTGGCTGGGGCTTTCAATTGCAAGAACCGGTATTTGTTTTTGGCCTTGCCGTTTTCTTATTCATTTTTGCTCTTAGTTTGAGCGGCGTACTTGAATTCGGAATATCACTTACCGGGGTAGGGGCAAAAATTTCGCGGACTGATGGCTATGGCGGTTCTTTTTTCTCCGGGGCACTGGCTACAGTTGTGGCAACTCCTTGTATGGCACCATTTCTAGGAGTTGCTGTTGGGGCAGCTTTAACGATGGATTGGCTTGGAGCATACACGGTTTTTACCTGCATTGCACTTGGCCTCTCCCTCCCATACTTGTTGCTTTGCATCTTTCCCGCTTGGATTGCACAGCTTCCTAAACCAGGCCAGTGGATGGATACTTTGAAGCAATTTATGGCCTTTCCACTTTATGCCACAGTTGCTTGGTTGCTCTGGACGCTTCAAAGCCTCCTGTAAGTTACAAGAGGCTTTGCGAAAGTGGGTTAGGACAGCCCGTTTTTAGGGAAATGGGTATCTAGACTTTCTTACAAAGCTTCCTCGCCTTGTTCACCGGTTCGTATTCGAACTGCTTGCTCGACGGGTAGAACAAACACTTTTCCATCTCCAATTTTTTCGGTTTTCGCAGCTTTCACGATCGTGTCAATAACCTTGTCTGCAAGGTCATCGGGTACGACCACTTCCACCATAACCTTTGGAAGGAAGTCGATTGTGTATTCGCTACCACGGTAAATTTCAGTATGCCCTTTCTGGCGACCAAAGCCTTTAGCCTCTAAAACAGTCATTCCTTCAATTCCCATTTCGGATAACGCATCTTTTACATCTTCGAGTTTGAAAGGCTTAATGATTGATTTGATAAGTTTCATTTGAGTGAAAATAATTGTGTTTGTTGCTAAGTTTTAGGAATAAACATTCTCTTCATGTGGCGCTTGGTCAAGCCCCATTGTTTCATCACCTTCGGGAACTAGGATATAAACGGTGACCATTACCCTTAATTAGACGATCATGTTGGTAGCGACTACAGAAATAGTAATTGCGGCAAAGCATCCATGTCAATCAGTACGGATATACTTGCCGTGGTGAGGATTACGATTTCTCCCGCAAAGTCAATGACACGATGTTCTGCTATCCATCCTTTTTCAATACCCTTAAGAGATGTGAAAGTGGACGACTAACAAACGAAGAACGGTAAAAAGCATAGCCGAAGAAAACTTCATCTTTTTCACAATAGCATCTAGAAACAGACTGGAAGTAATGAAAGCAAGTTTCATTTGGAGTATAAACCAAAAGGTTTCGGAATGATCTCCGATGACGCCGTCAGCTTAATGTATTGAAAAAAGAACTCTTCGGTTCAACTGATCCCAAAACTTTCGACTGGACGAGCTGAGAAATACAAAGTCCACATCAAACCTTATGAGTGATGACAAGCACGCAATGGCGAAAGAATGAATCAGAACTGACAGAACAATTTAGTATTGAACCAACCTTCCTAAAAGAGAGCCAATAAAAGTTTGGTCATGATAAGAACGTGAGCCTTTAATGTAAGCATTCAACGAATATCACCACTTTTTAAAAGACATTGAACAAAGAAAAATTTAATGTTTGTTTGCGAGTAATTCAACAAAAGTTTCTCTTCGCGAATTTATTTTCGCTTTATTGATTTCGATTTAGGCGAAATAACCTGAATTGATGATAATGAGAAGAGAAGTGGAGTTATTTGGACAT
>CESN01066324.1_pt1 | contig 15522 bp, 14 predicted proteins | sample 531181 | NCBI WGS metagenome assembly CESN01 (sample SAMEA2621990, study PRJEB7988) | marine metagenome | isolation source: saline water (ENVO:00002010), including
AAAGCAATGTATCAAATTGAAACTCCTTTAGATGATGTAATGAATGCCGAAATGATTTCTTATCCTAACACAAAGCTCATGTGTTCAGTAAACGTTGATGGTTCTGCAGCTGCAGTGTTAGTTTCAGAAAAAAAAGCAAAAGAATTAGGTATGTCTAGAGCGGTTAAAGTAAGAGCGTCTGCAATGGCAAGTGATCCATATACTGATAGAGATTTAGTAATGCCTGATGTTAACGCTTGCACTAGATTGGCTGCAAAAGACGCCTATGATCAAGCGGGTATTGGGCCAGAAGAAATCAACCTTGTTGAGTTACATGATTGTTTCGCGACAGCAGAAATGCTTCATTATGAAAATCTTGGACTTTGTAAAGATGGCGAGGCAGGAAAAATGATTGACGAGGGTCATGTGGAACTGGGCGGTAAAGTACCTGTAAATGTTTCTGGAGGCCTTCTTTCAAAAGGCCATCCCCTCGGTGCTACAGGTATTGCTAATATTTATGAAATTTGTACTCACTTGAGAGGCGAAGCTGGTAAAAGACAAGTTGATGGGGCAAGAATTGGCATGACTCATGTTATTGGACTTGGCACTGCCTGCGGTATTCACATTCTAGAAAAAACATCATAATTGATAGTCGGAATCGTTGGAGATACTCACAACAACCTCAAGAATATCTCCAAAATATGTGAGATATTTAATGAAAGAAAAGTTGATTTAGTTATTCATACTGGAGACATAACTCTTCCTAAATCATTAATAACTTTTAAAAAATTGAATTGTAAGTTGATAGGAGTCTTTGGAAACAATGATGTTTTTGAAAAAAAGAATTTATTAAAAACATCAGAAGAATTCAATTGTCATCTTTATGACGAGCCTTTTTTTTTCAATTTAAATAAAAAGAGTATTTGCATAGTGCATCATCCTGAGCTAATTGATGCGGATCTGTTAGAAAAATCAGACGTTGTATTTCATGGTCATACTCATAGGTACAGAAACGAGATTGTTAACAAAACATTAGTTTTTAACCCAGGAGAATGTGCGGGGTTTCTCAAAGGAAAGAACCAAATTGGAATTGTAAATATTAATAATCTTTACCCAAAAATAATTAATTTTTAATGAATAAAGTGAATTTTTTAAACGTCGAACTTGAGTATTCTGAAAATGTATTCAGACCTACCTTATTAAGCGAAAAATGTGCTTTAAACGTTGATTTTAAGAAAAAGAAAATTTTAGATTTAGGATGCGGAATTGGGCCTTTAGCCATTTATTTTGCAAAAAATGGAGCGTTAAGTGTTGATGCTACAGACATTTATGAAGAACATTTAAGATTCACCAAAAAAAATTCTAATTTGAATGATGTAAAAATTAATGTTTTTAAGTCGGATCTATTTCAAAAAATAACTAAAAAATACGAATTAATATGTTGTGATGTGTCAGGGGTCAAAGAAGGTGTGGCCAGGTTAACCGGCTGGTTCCCAGAGGAAGTGCCTAAGGCAGATAACTCTGGGGCAAATTTGATATTGAATGTTATAAAGAATTCAAAGAATTTTTTAGTAAATGATGGCGAGCTTATTATTTGCACTACTTCTTTTTCTGATGAAAAATCAATTTTTGAAGCTTTTGAAAAATTCTTTCCTGGTTCTTATAAAAAAATTTATTCAGAGGAAGTGCCTTTTTCAAGAAGATTGAATAAAAATATTCATATTTTAGATAAAGATTCTTTTTGTGAGAAAAATGGAATTAATTATTGGAAATTTTCAATTTTTTCTCTTAGAAAAGCTTAATTTTCTCTTAATTAGAGTAAAACTGAACGCCAGAATTAATCCAGAAATGAAAAATGCTAAAAAAGGCCTTACTAGTCTCATGTAGCCATTACTTTCTGTAATTGTGCTTTCTAGAAAAAGTATCGAAGCTATTGGGGCGAGATCTCTGCTGCCAGGATAAATAAACCAAACTCCAAATAAAAGTCCAAACAAAAGAATAGTTGACGAAAATCTCAAAAACTTTGATTTGAAAAGTCTAAAAAAACTGTAACAAATCAAAAAGGATAAAATAAAATATATTGCCCAAAAAATTAACATTGTTTAAGAGTCTTAATTAAATCATTCACTAAATCTTCATTTTTCAATAAATTGAAAATTCTTTGTTTTGAAATGCCATCGTCATAGATTTTCAATATTTGTTTAAAATGTTTATCTTTAAATATAAAAGACGGTGGAATATTTTTTTCAATCGCAGCATTTTCTCTCCACATAAATAAATCTTTTTCTACTTTTCTTTGAGATTTGAATTTTCTCAATCTTGAAATATATAAGTCTTGGGAGCCCAAAAAGACCTCTTTTTTTGTTAATTCTTTTACTTTTAAAAACAAATTCATTTTTTCAAGAATCTTTTTTTGCTTTTTATATATATCTATTAAGAACTTTACGTCATTTGCGGCATAGCTAATTTGGCTTTTTGTAATAGGTCTTTTTAGCCAATTAGAGTTTGTTTCTGACTTATCCAGTTTGTAGCCGCAGTATTTAGCAACTATATATCCATAATTTTTAATTTCTCCGCCATTAATAAACTTTTCTGCAATCTGAATATCGAAGCAATTTTTTAATTTTATTTTTAGATTAGTATTTAAAACAGTCGTATCGCTCCTTGATGAGTGCATGATAATAGTTTTTTCTTTATTTTCTAAAGTACTATTTAAAAATTCTAGTTTTTTATATTTTAAGCAATCGATTAAAAGTATTTTATCGCTGGTAGAAATTTGTAATAACGATAACTCAGGATAATAAGTATTTCTCCAATTAAACTCTGTATCTATGCCAATATATTTTTCTTCTTCTAAGGATATTTTTACAAAATCTTCATCTTTTTCAGACTCGACAAGATATATTTTTTTCTTATTCGTTAGGTTGAAGCCTAATTTTTTTAAAATGCTTATCAAAAATTCCTTGTCTTTAAATAATTTTTTATTTTAATTTTTATTGAAGGATCTCTCATTGCAAATTCTAAATTAGCCAAAATATATTCAGTGTTATCTCCACAATCAAATATATCTCCTTTCAAAGAAAAAGCATTTACTTTATTCCCATCTTTTATGTAATGCTCTATCGCATCGGTTAATTGAATTTCATTAGATTTATCCGGTTTCACTTTTGATAGATATTTAAAGAAATCATTATTAAATATATATCTGCCGGCAGCATATAAATTTGAAGGTGCTTTTTTTATCGAAGGCTTTTCAATAATTCTTTTAATTAATCCAAGCCCAGGCAATTTAGAATTCTTTTTTATTTGTGCAATTCCGTATTTTGAAATGTCTGCTTTTTTTGCCTTTCCAAGAAGAACAGAAGAAATCTCTTCCTTTTCAAATTTTAATCTCATATCTTTGAGCGAATCTCCAGCATCTCCATTATCATTGCTAATCAACATGTCTGGTAATATAACTGCAAAGGGTTCTTTGCCTATTAACCTTTTAGCACAGAGAATTGCATGTCCAAGACCCATGGCTTTTCCTTGTCTAATACTTTGCATAGAAATATTTAATTTTGATATAGCTCTTATTTCTTTCAACATTCCTCTTTTTACTCTTTTTTCTAAAGTTGCCTCTAATTCAAAGCTTTTATCAAAATGATTTTCAATGGAATACTTACTTGAATGAGTTACTAAAATAATTTCTTTAAATCCTGCGTAGATTACTTCTTCGACAATGTATTGAATGATGGGTTTATTCAAGATAGGGAGCATTTCTTTTGGTATCGCCTTTGTAGCGGGAAGCATTCTTGTACCTAGACCTGCTACAGGAATAATCGCTTTATTTATTTTTTTCATTTTATCTATAAAGACGCTTATGTTTTAAAAATAACATTGTTTAAAGTTTTTTTTGAGAACCAAGCTTTAGAAAAGATTTTACTAGATTTCTTTGTTATGGAAATGAATAATTAACTTCTGTCAATTACTGTTATTAAAAAATTTTTAACCCTATTCTCTGATTCCAAATTCAGTTTAGAAGGTTTGCTTGTTTGAATTATCTTCCGGAAACTCATAACGAAGCGTTCAAACAAGATCTTCTAGCTTTGCTGGAGCAACAAAGCCGGCTCCTCCTAGAATCCTTGTTACCTTATCAATCATCTTTAAGCATTCTTAAATGTTATAAATAATTTTTTTAACAGATTAAATTCTTCTAAAATTTTATTAAAAGCAAAATCTCATTGATTTTTAACTTCGCAGAATAATTTAATACATACAAGGTTTTTGAATAACTTAGCCTGAATCTTAAAGCTAAATTCATTATTAATTTAATTTAGCTTGATAATAGATTTCATCCAAAAATCAAATCTACTCTATTTATAACCAGACGGATTTTTCGATTTCCAATTCCACGCATCTTTAATCATAACTTCTAAAGAACGAGAGGCATGCCATTCAAGTTCGACATTGGCCTTTGTAGGATCAGCCCAAAATTCGTCTAAATCACCATCTCGACGATTCACTATTTTATAAGGAATCTCAATTCCAGTGACTGATTCAAATGCTTTAACAATTTCTAAAACGGACAGAGGTACGCCAGTTCCTAAATTATAAATAGAACAACCAGAATTTTTAGATTTTGATAATGCTGAAACGTGACCCTCAGCAAGATCCATTACATGTAAATAGTCTCTCCTGCAAGTTCCATCAGGTGTATCATAATCTCCGCCAAATATAGAAAGCTCATCTTTCTTACCTACTGCCACTTGAAGTATGTAAGGCATCAAATTATCAGGGAAACCTAGCGGGTTTTCTCCAATAACTCCGCTAGAATGGGCACCAATAGGATTAAAATAGCGCAAAATATCAACATTCAAAGATGGGTTAGCTACAGACAAATCTTCAAGTATTTGTTCTATCATTGATTTACTGGAGCCATAAGGATTAGAGGTTGTTCCTTTTGGTATAGCTTCCTTATAAGGAGGAACTGCCTCATGGCCGTAGACTGTTGCCGAAGAGCTAAAGACGAATTTATTTATTTTGTTTTTAATAGTCTGCTTTATAAGAACTAGCGATCCTATTACATTATTATGGTAATACGAAAAAGGATCTAGGATACTCTGACCCACTGCCTTAAAACCTGCGAAATGTATAATCGCATCAAAAGAATTTTCTTTGAATATTTTAGAGACAGAAACCTCGTCAGTGACGTCAATATCATAGTTCTTAATAGATTTTCCAGTCAAAAGCTGAATACGAAGAAGAGATTCAATCGAGCCATTGCTCAGATTATCCAATGAACAAACCTTATAGCCACGTTCTAACAGACATAGAATAGTGTGAGAGCCAATGTAACCTGCTCCGCCTGTCACTAAAACATTAGATATATCTTTAGCCATAAAATTATCTTGAAATGCTCATTAACGCATGTTCCGGTAAAGCCAGATTTTAATAAAAGAAGGTGCAAGGCGCAAAAAAGAACGCTGCAGGGCAACGCTCGCTAGGTGAATGATGGAAATCCATCCAATTTTGTAAAGAAAAAAGTATATTTTAAGTTCGCCGAGTAAAAATTTAAATCCTCGACGCTTGATAAACGCATTATTCGTTCGCATCTTCAATAAGGAGTTAGGAATATTAGCAAATTTAAATCCTGCCTTAATCATTTTTATCCAAAGAAGATAGTCCTCGGGATATAAAAGCGGATAGCCTCCACTGTCTAAAACTGCTGATTTGCGAAAACAAACAGAAGGATGACTCATAGGGCAACGATTTCTGCAGAATTTTATTATTTCTTCATGGCTTAGAGGAACTTTTCGAGTCGAAATAATATCATTTTCGTTTTCGTCAAACTCTAAGACATATGATCCACAAACAGCTATATCGTCGTTTAAAGTCATAAATTCTAATTGAGTTTCAAAACGATTAGGTAAAGATATATCATCTGTATCCATTCTAAAAACAAGCTCATGATCACAGTACTTAAGTCCTTCATTTAAAGCATTGGCTAATCCTTTGTTCGACTTTAAAGGTATAATCTGTAAATTATCAAAAGAAGTCTTAAATTGTTTGACAATAATATCAAGTTCTTCACAAATATAACCATCAACTACTAAAACCACTTGATCGGGTAATACCGATTGGTTTACTAATACCGATTCAAGAGAAGAAATGAGATTTTCACCTGACTCATTATTGTAAAGAGATAAGAGAACACTAAAAGGCACTTTATATGCTCCTATCATCTAATAAATCTATGATGTCCAAGGTATGGTGGAAACACTTTATATCATAAGAATTTGGGGAACCTAATATTCTTAAACGTTTGTTGTCAATCAACTTTTTTATAAACGTTGTTTCGTTCAATAAATTACTGCCTCCATTAATATGGATAGCATCGGTAGTCTGAAGTTCAGCGTTCTGTTGAAATGAATCAAAACTTTTAGTGAAAGAAACAAGGGAATCTTCTATATATGATTTATCTAATCTAATTCGAGTTAATGCTCCATTTGATAATGTAATTGAATCTCTCGCTAAAACTTGAACATAACAATCAAATCTTTCTGTAATAATGCAAAATCCAAATTTATTGAAAAAAGCCTCATTAAGCTGAGAAAAAGAGAAATTTTTAAAAATTTTGATAAAAATATTTGAGGATGTATCGTTATAGAAACTTCTATGTTTTTTAATGTTTGTAGGCCTAAAATCAATAAGTGCTGTTAAATCATCATTAACAAAAACCTTTCTTCCCCAAGCCAAAAATATCATTTTACTAAGATAGGATTTAGAAATGAGCTCTTTGGTATCCACGCTACCAATCAAGCTCAGTTCATGATCATCAAATTTAACTTCCATAGGAGATTCGCTTAATTTAGCTAATAGGATACAGTTCTGTATCGCACCAGCAGCTAGAGTTAATGATTTACAATACACCTTTATAGACAAATCAATAAACTCATCAGATAAACTTAAGCAGAAAAAATCAGAATGGTCTTCAATTGATGAAACTTCAAATGGCAAAACATTCGAAGGAGGTGACTTTCTTTCTACAAAAAGCGGTACTTTCTTAAAGTATTGACCTTCAGAAAATACAATTCTTACTCCATGCCAATACTTTCCTAGACCAATTTTATTGTGACCCAAGCGGTTCATCTTAAAACCATTTTCGTTCAACAAAGTATCTTCGATATCTGAACAAACTAATCCGCTCCCTTTCGCATAGAATTTCGATCCAATTACACCGTAACCAACTTGAAAGTTTTGCCGAAAAAAACGTAGGCAATGATAGGTATAGCCATAATATTTTGAACCTAGTAGCTTCAAGATTAACTCAAAAGGAGCTTGGAAAATAAATTTGCCAGGCAGATAAGAAGAAACGATATTTATGAAACTCTCAATACCTTGAAGTTTTCTGTGCCGATCAATGGGTTTCAAATAGAAAAGATTAGTTATGACTTGCTTATTTGAGGAACCAATATAAGATTCAATTAATTTAGAAGTTGTATGTGGAATTAAATTGTTTAATTTATTTAAATTATCTTCGTCAAAGATGCCAAACCTTACTACTTTTCCCCCACGACTGAGAACATATCTCTCACAAACTAATTTCCAATTAGGATAGTTATTCCATTGCTGTTTAAGAAAAGTTGCAAAAACTGCAATAGTGGAAATAAATATGATTTTAGAGCGTGGTAATTTATTTATAAGTTCAAGATTTTGTTCTAAAGAATAGTTCGACCAAGAAAAAAGAAAAATTTCAGAATATTCATCAAATGTAAATGAATCTATCTGCGCATGTGAAATAACAACTGCATTAGGAACATTAAGACTTTTAACTATTCTAGAATTTGCCCCAATAAATAATACTTTTTTTTTCATGTCGGGTCTTATGCTGCCTTAAAGTATCTTAAAATCAAGAATGCTGGTATTAGTGTCGGGAAGTATATTGGTGCTCCAGCAATACTACAAATCAAAAAAACCATTGCTACAAACCACATGCCGGGGGCCAAACTCAGATAGCTTAAAAGAGAAGCAAAGTATAAAAAAACACCAATAAAACCAAAATAAAAAAAAGCTTTTAGCATTGGTGCATGAGGAGAAAATCCATCTACGCCAACAATCTCAGTCACTTCTTTGAAATTAGAACCATAACCAAGCAAAAGTTGTCTTGTATTTGAGTGAGGAAGAATATTCAAAGCAGAGTTAAAAAAATCGATCTTAGTAAGAAAACTTCCATCAGAAAATATATCAAAAGGATTGATCAGGTAGATGTAATATAAAAGACTAATTGATAGAAAAATAAAGAAGAATTTAAGGATCAATCCTCGATTCAAATATGTTTTTACTCCATAGCCTACAAGTTGAGCAACTATTGCGGCCCTAGCCATAGAAGAGAGTAATAGAGCAGGTAGGACAATCTTATAAAAAGATTTAGCATTGATATACAGTAAGGAGGATATTATCACTATTAGAGATAAACCTAGAGCATTAGTAGTAGAATGAAAACCTACAGTTTTTGCTTCAAAACGGCAACTATAATTTAAAAAGCAGTTTGGCTCTACAAAATAACGATAAATACAGTCAACAACCAAGAAAAGGCAATAAATCTTTAAAAAAGTTTTTAGAGAGTCTTTTAAAAAAAAGTTCGATAACCTGCTCAACATGATGAATGAAAAAATATTAGTTAAGTATAAAAATGGAGTAAACATTTCTACGTTTGGGCCGGATAGATCAAAGGAAATAGAGTTAATATTGAGAAAAAACCAAAAACTAAAATACAAAGTCCAAAAAAAGGAAAATCCCATAACCCAAAGAAATTCTTTTTTAACTACTAAACTACTATTAGACAATAGGTATAAAGTAGGATAAGCGACAGAATAAAGTATAAAAAAAATTCTTACTCCATAGATACTGCTATTAAAAACAGTTAAAGATATAAGCCAGAGGACAAAAAACGACTTATTGAGATTTAGTGAATTCATCTATTAATGCCTTATTGTGCTTTTGTATTTTTAATTCCCAAATATTTTCTGAGAGAACCTTATCAATTTCGCTATGGCTATTTTCTATTAAACGATTAGTTATCTCTAAATTTTTCTTTAGCTCTGCTCTGTTAATTTGTTTATTAAATTGAACTTTGACTTCATTCCATAATGGCAAATGGTCTAATTCAGAGTTAGTTATTATAGGTATTTTCAAAGACAAGCATTCAAAATATTTTGCAGGGCTAATATACTTTGAAAACTCTTCATTTTCATATGGCAAGATCACAGCGTCATAATCTAATAGTTTATGCATCAACTTTTCCTGGCAAAATTCTCCCATCAAATTACAGTTTTGGATAAAGTTTTTGCAGTTATCTTGAACAACTCCATAGAGATCAACTTTATATATCTCTGAGAGCCTTCTTACTAAAGATAAATCACTATTACTTCTTAAGTTACCAAAGAAAACTAATCTGTTCGAAGAAATTTTTTTTTTGTATTCTCTACTTTCAATCTGGAAAAAATCAAACCATCTTTTGCTTAAACCAGGTATGAGTAACCTTGGTGAGGATTGAAGATTGAGTTCAGCCAAACGATCATTGATTCTAGGACTGTCTGTGATAATAGCATCGGCTTTTTTCAAATATAAGTTAAGCCTTTTTGAAATTACTTTTTGATTCCATTTCATGTCCCACCAGTTGTGAATAATATCAAAGCATAGGCAATGATATCCTTGTACTAAATCTATCATTGGTGTAAAGGAGTAAACAAAAGCATCTTTTACATACTTCTCTAAAAAAAGCTTATACCAAAGTCTATTTAATATCGTAGCCAAAATGCTATTGGAGGGAATGTAAAAAGATTTCACGAACTTTATATTAGGGCGACTTTGAATTTGCACTTTAATTTTCTTTGAAGATCTCAATTTATTGAGTAAAAATGATTTCAAGTTTTTAAAGCTTAACTCTCTAGATACTATGCGCTCTACAAAAACAACATCATGATGTTTTGCAAAATCCTCAGTTATGAAATGATGGCGTTGTCTCAAAAAAGACCAATTAATTTCGCTTAAGATGACTACTTTCATTGATTCAGCAATACCACTTGAAGATTAATTTCCGCAATAGCCTAAAAAATAAATCTATAATAACCGCAAATATATTTTTTCTATCTCTATGACCATTTGACAAAAGGTAGTTATTTAATTGAAAAACCTCTATTACATTATTGATAACACTGTTTTGGCCGCATTTTTTACGTAAAAGCTTATCTTTTTCTATGAAACCATAGATTGTGCTTTTATTTAGGGAGTCATTCAAACCTATGCCAACATAAGCAAGTACCTCGTCTAAATAGAATATATCTAAAGCTTTGCTAATTTTTATGAAAAAATCATAATCAGCGGAAGGATATTGTTTTGCATTGAACCTAATTGAAGATCCAACAGATTTTGGAAAAACAAAGCCAGCTGGCGGGCCAATCCCATTGAACCACTTAAAAATATTTCTGTTTAAGCGCCGTACATTTGAGACATCAAAGGGCTTACCCCTTCTTGGGCTAAAAAACGGTTGTAATATTTCGAATTCATTTTTTTTAACAAAGTATGCAGAGTTAGGGTATCTCTCAACTACACAGTCTATGTTTGTTAAAAAATTTGGCGCCAATAGGTCGTCGTCTGACAATATAGAAATATACTCACCTTTTGCTATATCAATACATTTATCCCAGTTCTTAAACATCCCTATGTTATGACTATTTCTTATGTAAGTTAAGTTTTTTAGTGAGGCTCCATCCAAGTACTCCTCTAAAAAAGTCTTATGATTTTCATCAGAGTTGTTATCAACTATTAAGATTTCAAAATCTTGATTCTCTTGATTTGTTGCGCTATTTAAAGCATTTATAACAACTTCTGATCTATTAAATGTGGGTATACAAATACTATACTTAGGCATAATTTTTGTTAACTTTATAAAAATACTGACGATCAGCTTTATAAGTTAATGAGGATATTTCAATCATGTTTTGTTTTACTTTGAAGATCTTTAATCATTAACTGAGGCCATCGCCAATTGTTATAAATTAGCTGTACTCCACCTTGTGCAATAATTAGACCTATAATTCCATAAATTGAGCCAAGTATATAGCCCATGCAAACCGTTGCTATGCCAGACAAGACCGATGCTCTGGCAAAGATTACTTCATTACGAGTAGTCAAGTAAGAAGCAGCTAAAGAATGATTAAGCTCTAAAAAGGCTATTATTCCAACAATAATTAACAAACTATCATCTATTAGTCTTGCTTCAGAACCTAAAAATTCTAAAATGTAATTTCCCAAAAAAAATATACATATAAATGCAGCTACATAAATTGAGTAAGCTATTCCATATATTTTTTTAACTATAAGGGTAAGTGCCTTTCTAGATTCAGATACTTGAATCGTGTTTATCTGAGGGAGATATACTAAAACAACTGTAGAAGCTAAACCAGTCACTACTGAAATAAGAATTATAGAAAGCATGTATGCTGAAGACTCCATAACTCCTAAAACTAAACCTGCTACTAATATATTCCCTTTATTTATCAAAAAAGCACCAACTTGAACAACCCACAAACGTAAAGAAGGTTTTAAGACAAGTTCTCTAATTTGGTCTGTATCTTTTTTAGAAAGGTCGAAATTTTTATTGCGACCAGGAATAGCCTCAATCTGTCTTGAAAATACCTCTCGAGAAATAACATAAACAATTGCGCTACAAAAAAAAACTCCTGCCGCAAAACCTGTTAGGCTGAAACCAAGAAGGACGGCAAATACGCAAGATAACAAAATGCCCCCTTTAAATGCGGCAACTATCTTATTTGCAAGTGCAATCTTTCCTCTTCCTTGTAAAAGACCTATAACGCCAAGATTGCGGCTGAATAAAATTTGTGATGTTGATAATAAAATCCAAATAAAAATACTACTTAGATAACCTCCGTTATTTGAGGTTTGATATAGATATATCGAACCTAAAAGAAAAATTAAAAGGCCCCCTATCCAAGAAATTTGTGCCACAAGTTTATTAACAACATCAAATAGCTGCGGAGAAGAGAGATTTTCGAGTACATAGTCTCTAGTACTTCCATATATTGGAATTCTTCCTGATTTTGCAAAAGCGGCTATTCTGACTAAATTTATTCTGAGTCCGCCATCAATAATTACATAGAGCCCCATTAAAGTAATTAGGATCAAATAATTTTCTATTACATCAACGTCCCAGTATCTAAGGACTAAGGGCAGAGCTATTATGCCTCCGGCAATACTTATAATTTGAGCAATATAATTCCAAACAAAGTCATTTATGTCGGGTTTCATCAAAAAGAAAGTATTTCGTCTAAAATTTTTCCCATTAAAGTTTTAGAATTTAATTTGAAATTTTATCTGCTGCTTTTTTGCCGCTTAAAAAGCTTTGGTCGCTCCAAAAATATTCCCACTCTCCAAAACGCCCACAATTATGTATATCTACTTTTTCTAAATAATCTAAAACAATTTTGCGTCTTTCTTCCATTCCGTGATCAAATACAATATTTCCAAATGGTAAATGTTTGTGGTGAGAAAACAAAATATCTTCCGTTTTGCAAATATTCATTTCTAAAAGTTTTTTTGTAATATTTTTCTTTAATTCTTCAGAGTCATAAGTAGGCTTTGTAGACAAATTATAGACTTCAAATTGAAGTGATGAACACCCCTCGGGTGCATTTGAAGGAGCCTTTAATGAAGGAGAGTATCCTCGGGCTGCTAGGTTATCTTCATCATAAATATAAAAACATATATAAGGTGGGATATCCTCTTTGTTAAATCCGAAAGAAATCAGATCAACCGTTGTCCAGAGAAGAGTATCAGCTATTTCTTTGATTTTCTGGGGACAATCCTCTATTAAACGGCAGATCATCGGTAAGGGCAATGAACTAATTAAAGATTCATATTTAGTCACTGAGCCATCTTCGCACTCAACTATATTGTCTTTACAATTGATTTTTGTAACCTTTTTATTACATTTTACATTTGTAAGTTCTGCCATCTCTCTTATAAATTCATAGTATCCACCTTTTTTTGGATACCTCATTTCTGAAGTATAATAATGGTTATCATCTTTAAGCTGCATAGCCCCCTCTAAAACTTCAACTGTATTTGCCTTTCTCATACGATCGCCGATCCAGTTTAGAGATAAATTTTCAGGAGGCAAACCCCAATACTTATTAGTGTAAATAAGAGGATAACGTTCTGTTATTTTTTCTCCATACTGGTATAAAAGCCATTCTTTGTAATTTGTTGGCTCGGTATTTGGCCTCGAGATAAATGATTCAATCAAAGATACCTTTTCAGAGACTGGGAGATTGAATAAATTATTTTGAACAGGATGCTTTAACCAACGATTATCTTCTAAACAAAAAAAATCCGGTTTATGAGCAAAATACGGAGTTTTGTCAAAAACCTCTCTTACGTATTCATCTTTAGAAAAAGACATGTGTATTGCATTATCAAAACGAAAGCCATTTACAGAGAAATTTGCTGTTAATCCACCAGGACTATCACTTGCTTCATAAACTAAACTTTCGATGCCATTAGATTTAGAATGGAATCCCGCAGATATTCCAGCTATTCCGCCTCCTAGAACAAGTAAGTTACAATTTGTTTTCATATTTTTTGATAATTTTCTCTCTGAATATATCCTTTGGATTAGAGAACATCGAGTCTGATTCATTACGACGCTTTGGAATTTGTCCTGTATTTAGTTCACCGCAACCATTTAATTCTCTCCATTGGCTTTTAGCAAAATCAAGGAGAGTTTGGGGATTGCCAGAGGCAACATGAGCAACATGTGGTATACCTTTTTTAATATCGCTAAAATCCAATGCCTTGACTAATGCTTTTGATACATCTCGAACATGAATGAAATCTCTAATTTGATCTCCTTCACTCATTGAAAAGTCATTTCCGGCAAGGGCAGCTTTTTTCAAGGAAGGCCAAAATCTATTTTCTGGTTCTCCTTCTCCAAAAACATGAAAAAATCTCAGCAATCTTAGTTTTAACCCCAAATCTCTACATAACCCTTTAAAAGCAATAGATGAAGCGGCCTTAGATGTTGAATATGAGAGGTTTGGCTCCAAAGGTGATGACACAGATAATTCTCCATCTTCAGCAGAAACTCCATATTCGGAACATGAACCCGCAATTAAGAAATTTTCTACTCCTTCAGATGCAGCTTGGCTAGCTAATTTAATTGGAGCCAACACATTCCAGTACAAACAATTATCTAAATTATCATAAGGGGGATTGGTACTATGAGAGGCTAAGTGAACAAAAACGTCTGTGTTATGGAAAAGGCCTGGTTTATTTATATCAAGACTACCCTCTATCCAAATAGGTTCCTTAGATAAAGTAAAGGCTGTCTTACTTCCCAATCTTTTAAGTGCTTTGACTGAATAATCTTCTGTAAGTATGATTTCTAAGAAGTTTGATCCCACAAAACCAGTTCCGCCTGTTAAAAATATATTCACAATTATATTAACTTGTTTTTTTATTTGAGGTCTCGAAAACAGACTACATGTATTACCAAAGAAAAACAAGCATCTTCAACGTGAGTAAACTGTTATTTGAGATGGGTCTAATTCACAGAAGACTCAAAAAGTTTTTAGTCAACAGATAAGTAATTTAACTTATCAAACTTGTTGGAATCCAACATAGACCTTGTATCAAAAATAACTTTTTCGGAAAGAGAATTAGATAATTCATTTATAGATTTATAAACACTCCACTTAGTAGCTATTATGATGATATCAGCCTTGTTTAGTTCAATTTCCCAGTTATCAACATAATTAACATTCACTGATGGATTTATATATTTCTTAGCATTTTCAACGGCTATGGGATCATGTGCGCTTATAGATAAAACTTTTTTATCTAGCAGATTTATTAGCTTGATTGAAACAGACTCTCTTATATCGTCTGTTTCGGGTTTGAATGCAAGCCCTAATATTAATACTCGTTTATTAGAAAGATCTTCAACCCTTTTCTCCAGCATTCTTACAATGCATTTAGGTTGATCCTCATTTACTTCAATCACTGAATCAATGATATTTGGTTTTATTGATGTTTCTTTAGCTAAAGTAGACAATGCTTTAATGTCTTTTGGAAAACAACTTCCTCCAAACCCACAACCAGGTTTCAAGTATTCTAAAATCTCTGGGAATATTTTAATTCCATCTTCTTTCAAAAATGGAGACCATCTATTATCTAAATGCACTCCGTGCATGACTTTTTTAAAGTCTATTTGACCCAGCTCTCTGGCAATGTTGGCGTATTCATTTACGCTGGAAATTAGTGTAGCAAGAAGAGAATTATTAACGTACTTCATCATTTCTGCTGAACGAGTGTTCAATTCAACTTTTTCACAGTTCCAAGGTTGGTACATTTTTTTTAAAATATTTAAGGTACCATGATCCTCATAACCTAAGACAATTCTATCGGGTGAAAGGAAATCATTTACTGCGTTTCCCTCTCGTAGAAACTCTGGATTCATTCCCAAACCGAATTGTCCTAATT